>JAEEGG010002467.1_pt1 | contig 47647 bp, 30 predicted proteins | sample 9134161 | NCBI WGS metagenome assembly JAEEGG01 (sample SAMN16246543, study PRJNA631951) | gut metagenome | biome: gut microbiome; feature: rumen; material: CR-attached | host: Bos | place: Iran: Karaj | collected 2018-10
TGAGTCCGGCAGCGGCGGCCTTGCGGAACACCTCCTGCGAACCAGGCATGACACGTGCCTCGGGCATTGAACGGAACAGGTTTGCCTTATATCCGTAAATGTCATTGATCTCCTGCTCGGATGCCTCATAACCCCTGTCACGCAGACTTATGCGGACAACCGTGTCATGACCGGTGGCTCCCTCGTTCAGATAGACATCGTGGGGAGTCATATGCATACCGAACTGTTCCATAGCCTGACTCCACGCCTTGGAGTGGTTGGGCATGGAATCATACAAAACGCCATCCATGTCAAACAGGATGGCGCTTTTGTTATGGAATGAAAATGCCATTACGCTTTTTTACTTCTTTAATCTTGAAAGAATCTTCTTTGAATCCTCCTCATATCCGGGTTTGCCCAGAAGAGCGAACATGTTCTTCTTGTAGGCCTCAACGCCCGGCTGGTTGAACGGATTGACGCCAAGCACATAACCGCTTATGCCGCAACCCTTCTCGAACATATAGATGAGCTGACCTATCCAGTACTCGCTGAGCTCGGGAACGGTTATGCGGATATTGGGAACACCGCCGTCAACATGTGCCAGCTGGGTACCCAGTTCTGCCATCTTGTTGACCTCGTCCACGTGCTTTCCGGCCAGGAAGTTCAGACCGTCCAGGTTCTCCTCATCCCTGGGTACCAGAACTGAGTGCTGTACCTTATCGACCGATATCACCGTCTCGAATATGGTGCGCTCGCCCTCCTGGATCCACTGTCCCATGGAGTGCAGGTCAGTTGAGAAATCAACCGATGCGGGGAATATGCCCTTGTTCTCCTTGCCCTCGGACTCTCCGTAGAGCTGTTTCCACCACTCGCTCAGGTAATGGAGCTTGGGCTGGAAGTTGACCAGGATCTCAATCTTCTTGCCGCTGCGGTAGAGGGCATTGCGGACTGCTGCATATGTGGCTGCGGGATTATCCTCAAACTTTACGCCCGATGTCGTCAGGCCCTCCATATCGGCCGCACCCTTTACCAGCTGACGGATATCGAATCCGGCAATCGCAATGGGCAGAAGACCTACCGGAGTGAGTACCGAGAACCGGCCGCCCACATTGTCGGGGATGATGAAACTGCGGTAACCCTCCTTGTCGGCACATACGCGTGCGGCACCGCGCTTGGCATCGGTGATGGCCACGATGACCTTGCGGGCCACATCCTTGCCGCGCTGATCCTCACACTGCTTCTTGAGCAGACGGAATGCCAGGGCGGTCTCGGTAGTTGTACCGGACTTGGATATGTTGATTATTCCGAACTTCTTTGTCTTGAGATATTCAGTGAGCTCAAAGAGATAATCCTCACTGATATTGTGACCTGCAAACAGAATCTGCGGGTTCTTCTTGTCCTGGATAAGCTGTGAAAGGCTGTTGCCCAATGCCTCAATCACGGCACGTGAGCCAAGGTAACTGCCGCCTATGCCGGCTACAATCACCACTTCACAATTCTCACGCAGCACACGCGCGGTATCCTCAATCTCATCCAGAAGACTGGCGGGTGTCTTTGATGCAAGATCCATCCAGCCGATGAAATCATTACCTGCGCCGGTGCCCTTCTCAAGCTTGAGAATAGCCTCCTTCACCTCCGGCTCAAGTGACTTGATATCCTTGGCCGATACAAAATTCTGAACCTGTGAGATGTCAACCTTAATCATAATCCCTGGTTATTTGAATGAGTCGGTAAGGAGCTTGATCTCTATTACCGGTGAAATATGTTCGTACAGTATGTTGTACATGGCATCCAGAATAGGCATGTTAACCCTGTAATGCTCATTTATCTCCTTCATGCACTTGGTGCCGTAGTAACCCTCGGCAATCATCTCCATCTCAAGCTGTGCGGCCTTTACCGAGTAGCCCTTACCCACCATGGTACCGAACACACGGTTACGGCTGAAGTTTGAATAACCGGTTACCAGAAGGTCACCCAGGTATACTGAATCATTTACAGCACGGTTTGGCATGGGGCGTGCAGTTGCCAGGAAACTGTTCATCTCCTGGATGGCGTTTGACATAAGCACTGCCTGGAAGTTGTCACCGTACTTGAGTCCGCTGCAGATACCTGCGGCTATAGCGTATACGTTCTTGAGGACTGAGCTGAACTCGATGCCTGCCACATCCTCTGAGACCGATGTCTTTACGTATGAGTTGGTAAGCTTGCGGGCTATGTCCTGTGCATTCTCAAGCTCCTGGCAGCCTACTGTCAGATATGAGAGACGCTCCAGGGCAACCTCCTCGGCATGACAGGGACCGGCCACTACCGCGATGTTCTCCATGGGAACGCCGTAGTAACGGTGGAAATAGTCAGACATGAGCAGGTTGTCATCGGGCACGATACCCTTGATGGCCGATACCACGAACTTGTCACGGAGCTTTACCTTGAGCTTCTTCATGTGGCTCTTGAAGTACGGTGACGGGGTTACGAACACCAATACATCGGACTCTTCGACAATCTTGTTGATATCGGATGAGAAGTTGATACGGTTCACGTCGAACTGAACGCCTGTCAGGTAGGCCGGGTTGTGACCCAGACGCTTGAAATCCTCAATGCGGTCATCACGACGGATGTACCAGTTTATGGAATCCTCGGTGGAGAGCAGGATCTTGGCTATAGCTGTAGCCCAGCTGCCGCCACCCATAATTGCCAGTTTTCCCTGTGGAATTGCCATAGTTTTTGGTTTTTAATCCTTGCTTTCAGGTTTCATCTGCGGGAAGAACAGAACCTCCTGGATAGCCTGCTGACCGGTCATAAGCATAACCAGACGGTCTATGCCGATGCCGATACCGCTTGTGGGAGGCATACCGTACTCCAGTGCGCGTACAAAATCCTGATCAATGAACATTGCCTCGTCATCACCCTTCTGGCTAAGACGCAGCTGATCCTGGAAACGCTCGTACTGATCGATAGGATCGTTAAGCTCGCTGTATGCATTGGCCAGCTCCTTGCCGTTTACCATCAGCTCGAAACGCTCGGTAAGACCGGGCTTTGAGCGGTGCATCTTGGTAAGGGGTGACATCTCTACCGGATAGTCTGTGATGAATGTAGGCTGTATGAATGTACCCTCGCAGGTCTCGCCGAATATCTCGTCAATGAGCTTGCCCTTGCCCATGGAAGGTGTAACCTCCACGCCGCATTTCTTGGCAACCTCACGCATCTCATCCTCCGACATGCCGTTCAGGTCATAGCCTGTCTTCTCCTTGATGGCATCCAGGATAGGCAGACGGCGGTAAGGAGCCTTGAAGTCAACCTCGTTCTCACCTACCATAACCTTGGTGGTGCCGTTGGTCTCGATGGCAATCTTCTCAAGCAGCTTCTCAGTGAAATCCATCATCCAGTTGTAGTCCTTGTAGGCTACGTAGAGCTCCATGCAGGTGAACTCAGGATTATGGGTGCGGTCCATACCCTCGTTACGGAAGTTCTTACCAATCTCGTAAACGCCCTCAAAGCCGCCTACTATAAGACGCTTCAGATAGAGCTCAGTAGCGATACGGCAGTAAAGGTCGATGTCAAGGGTGTTATGGTGTGTGATGAACGGACGTGCGCTTGCACCTCCGGGGATTGACTGAAGTATAGGAGTCTCAACCTCGGTGTAGCCGGCCTCGTCCAGAACTGAACGCAGGGTGCGGATAACCTTGGTACGCTTCAGGAATGTCTCCTTTACGCCCTCGTTAACCACCAGGTCAACGTAACGCTGACGGTAACGCAGGTCGGGATCATCGAACTTGTCATATGCAACGCCGTCCTTGTACTTTACGATAGGCAGCGGACGCAGTGACTTGGAGAGCACCGTGAGCCTCTTGGCGTGGATGGTAATCTCACCCATCTGGGTGCGGAATACGAATCCCTCGATACCGATGAAGTCACCTATGTCAAGGAGTTTCTTGAAGACCTTGTTGTACATCTCCTTATCCTCCTCATCGGGGCAGATGTCGTCACGGGTGATATAGACCTGGATACGGCCTGTTGAATCCATCAGCTCTATGAATGATGCCTTACCCATGATACGGCGGCTCATCATACGGCCGGCTACGCATACCTGGCGGGGCTCATCCTCATCCTTGAAATTCTCTTTTATCTCGGCGGCAAAAGCGTTTGTGGGATACATTGCTGCGGGATACGGATCTATACCCATTGCACGCAGCTCCTTCAAACTCTCTCTCCTGAATTGTTCCTGATCGCTTAATTCCATTGTTTTGTTGATATTCTTTACGGGGGTACAAAGGTACAAAAATAAAATAATAATGGCGCGTAACGCGCCACTATTACATTATCTTAACTCCTTCGGAGTGTATCAATTACTTGCCCAGAAGGCCGAAAATGCTGGTCAGCGATGACAATGTGCTTGACACCTCATCGGTAGCATCCTCAATCATCTCGACAGCCTCGGATACTGTCTCCTGAGCGGCGGCAGTAACCTGGGTGGTAGTTTCCTGGACTGTCTGCTTAGCATTCTGGGTAGTGCTCTTACCGGTCTCCTCAGCACCTGCTGCGGCAAGAACACCTGCAGCGGCTATGGTTGAGAGGTCAGTGCCTGATGCGAGAGACTGGAGAGTGTTGGTAACCGTGCTTGCGGTATTCTTTGTCACAAGGCGGTCTGAACCAAGGATAAGACCCTCGGCAAACTCATTGTAGAATGCACTCTTGTCATCAACGCCCTTGAGGCCCTGAATGCCGTTGCTCAACTGTGCCAGCATGATGATGTTGTTCAGATTGGTAACATCAATCTGGCCGTCAGTCTTATACTGGGAATAAAGACTCTTAAGAGCTGCGCCCGATTGCTGTCCGCTGACCGATGCGCTGCCGTTCTTTGTTCCGATACCCAATATGCCGCATGACGATGTCATCAGGCATACTGCAAAACAAACTACAAATCCAAAAAACTTTTTCATAAATATCACGTTTAAAGTCACTTCATTATCATAGTGGCTCCGCTGGGCTGCATCTCAAACTGATAAGGCTTCTTTGTCTTGAGCTTAAGAGTCTTGAGAGTAGGCTCCAGAGTCTTCTTGTCATCGGTATAGAACTGGACATCGCCGTCACCCAGGAATGAGAGGTCAACCTTTGACTTGATAACCTCCTTAGTGGCGTTAAGTCCGGCTACGAACCAACGGCCGTCAGTTGACTTACGGGCCAGTATAACGTACTTGCCGGGATAACCGTCAAGGAAACGTGTCTCAGTCCATGTTGTGGGAGCGTCACGCAGCCAGTCCATGCAGATCTTGGGAGCATCCTCCAGGTTGTTGGGGCAGATGGCAATGTTCTGGATGGGGTTCTGGAAGATAACCTCGGTAGCGATCTGGAAGATCGGAGTGGTCTTGAGCTGTGAACCGCGACCGCTGTTGGTCTTGTTCAGGATACGGTTCATGAAGCAGCCGCCGAACTCCATGCAGCCCACGGTGTTGCGGATGAACGGATGCAGGGTTGCCTTGAAGGCCTCCTCATCACATGAGCCCTGACCGAAGTACATGTTCTCAGATGCCAGGACAGCCTCTGAACCTACGTAGTTAGGATACATTCTCTCCCATCCGCGCGGCAGTGTGCAGCCGTGGAATATGCACATGATTCCGTGGTCGTTGGCATCGGACAATACCTCCTCGTAAAGGCGGATGGTCTCCTGCTTGTCGCCGCCCCAGAAATCGACCTTGATTCCCTTGCAGCCCACCTTCTCGAGCCATGCCATCTCCTGCTTGCGGATGATGGAGTTGTCCATCTTGCAGATGGGGCTCTGTACTATATCGTTCCAGTAGCCGCTTGAGCTGTACCACAGGAATACGTCTACATTCTTTGAATTGGCATACTTGATGAGCTCTTCCATACGCTCGTAGCCGATGTTCTCATCCCAGCCGGCATCGATCAGGATATACTCCCAACCCATCTCGCTGGCCAGGTCGATGAACTTGACCTGATCATCCCAGTTGCATGAAGCATCCTGCCATACGATCCAGCTCCATGTGCTGCGGCCGTATACATACTCGCGTGAAGGAGCATAGAGGGGCTCTACATAATCCCACATGACTGTGGTCTCTACGATGGGCTTGAGGTCTGCACCCACTGTGATGGTACGCCAGGGTGTTGAATACGGGAGACGGAATGCGGGACATACGGTTCCGATGCCGTTGTTCTCATCGGGCATGGGGAACTCGATCTTGTAGGTGTTGTCCTTGCAGTCGCCCAGACGTGATGCGCAATAGCTGCTGCTTACGCCTGTCTCGCAAAGCAGGACCCAACCGTTTTCGCCCACATGGAACAGACCGGGGAATGTGTAGCCGTGGCCGTACTGTGAGCGTACGTTCATCTCACCGTCATTTGAGTAACCCTCCTCATAGCTGGGCTTGCTGCGCTGCCAGCCTATCATGGCGTCACTCTGCGGTGTGAGGAATGTGGTCGTGCCGTCGGGGAAGCGGAAACCGGTGTTCTCAAAAAGAACGCGGGTGCTTGCGCGCTGACGGGGTTTGGGGATGTTATAGCGGATTGCAATGTCATTGTTGCTTACGCGGAACTCGAACTCTATGTTCTGACGTGCGGCATTCTGCAACTCAATGACAGCCAGACTGTACTCGTGGTTTACATGAGCGGTCTTGATGCGGTCCATGGTATAGTCAACAGTACCCTTATCGGTATGTGCTCCTACCAGTGTCAGGTTTTTGGTGAAGTCACCGTTGCCTGCTTCACGACCCTGAGGAAGACCCTCAAGAGTGGGCTTGGAACCCATATCTAGCATGATGCCGATAGGTGAATCCTCAAGCATCTGCTTGCCGTCATATTTGACTGAATAGGTAGGATTCTCTGTTCCTGTAAGGTTGAAAGAGACTACAAGGCGTCCGTCGGGACTGGAAAGGTCCGGAATACTCTGGGCTTCCTGGGCGGTAATGCCTGCGAAGGCCAGCATTGAACCGATTGCAATTGCTAAAATTCTTTTCATTGTAACTATCGTAAGTTTTCAGGTTAATAAGGCAGTAACAGGGAGTGTCCGTTTAAAGTGCACGGAAACTCAGGCGCAGGGTAATCTGCGGATAAACTGGATACTTGTCAACGTATTCAAGTATCTCCTTTGCATCATTGTCAAGTCCCTCGGCGGCATCGGTAATTGAGCCCACCTTCTTCTCCTGGCAATAGAGCACTGAATTATGGTATATCATGGCACCGGCCTCCAGCTGCAGACCGACAGTGCGGTTGGGGATGCATCGGCCAAGACCGAGACCCAGATAATACTTAAGCGGATCCATTCTGAATTCAGCCTCCATATATCCGCAACCGTCCTTCTCTATTACGGGGTAGCTCTCGTCACCTACGGTGAGGGCCAGTTCTCTATCCTTAGTGGGATTCTGGGGATCAGGATACTTCCGGTTGAGTTCCTTGAGTGCAGCCCAGTCATTCTCGGTAGTATTACCGCTCACTTTCAGGAAGGGTCTGTCCTGCATTGAAGAGGGTGTGTAATAAACACCGCCGGCAACATAGAAACGTCCGAATGAAAACGGATACCAGTTGATCATTGCCTTGAAATTGTTCAGGTTCATACCCAGACCGGCATTAATTATGGCCTCGTCGCCGAACTTATGCTCAAACTCCTGTTGTGTGATTTGAGTATATTGCTCCTGAGCCTCCTTAAGGTCTTTGGTGTCAATGACCAAATCTGTTCTGAGAAGGTCATGTGCAGGAGCCCAGTTATAACCGGCCTTGATAACCAGATGTTTCTGGACAGGTACGGCCAGCTCAACACCGAAACCATGAAGGCCGACCTCCGCTCCTACAGAGAAGTGACGGAAGGCTTCCATGTTGTCCTGAGCCCAGGCACAGCATGAAACAAGAGTCGCAAATACCAGAAGAGTAGTTTTTCTCATATTCAAAAAAAGGATTTATCTATTTGATTAGAACTTGTTTGACCATGCAAAAATAATCCTTTCTTACTCAGTAAGAAAATAATTCACGAAATAATTGTTTAACTTCGCGGCCACAATGGCCCCGTAGCTCAGTTGAATAGAGCGTCAGATTCCGGTTCTGCAGGTCTTGGGTTTGAGTCCCAACGGGGTCACAAAAACGGCGATCGCGATGGCGACCGCCGTTTTTGTTATCCCGTTGGGATGATTTTTTTACCATTCTATCGGAGTTTCTCCGTGCTCCGCCAGCCACTTGTTAGTGAGGCTGAAGTGGTGGTTGCCGAAGAAGCCGTTGTAGGCCGATAAGGGTGACGGATGGGCCGATGAAAGGACCAGATGACGCGAGCGGTCAATTACGGCTCCTTTCTTCTTTGCGTAACTGCCCCAGAGTATGAAAACCAGGCCGTCACGCGAGGCATTGAGCTCCTTTATGACAGCATCGGTAAACTCTTCCCAGCCGCGTCCCTGATGAGAACCTGCCTGACCGGCACGAACCGTAAGTGTTGCGTTAAGAAGCAGTACACCCTGACGGGCCCATCGGGTAAGGTCTCCGCTTACAGGAACTGGCTTGCCCAGATCATCACTTATCTCCTTGAATATATTCCTGAGCGAAGGCGGAAACGGCACGCCGTCATTAACCGAGAAGCAAAGGCCGTGAGCCTGACCGGGCTCATGGTAAGGATCCTGTCCTATGATTACCACCTTGACCTTGTCGAACGGGCAAAGGTCAAAGGCGTTGAATATCAGACGTCCGGGAGGATAGACCGGAACATGGGCATACTCATCCTTGACAAAGTCAGTCAAAGTCCTGAAATAAGGCTTGTCAAACTCCGTCTGGAGATGCTCCTTCCAACTCTGGTCTATCTTTACCTCCATATCAGATCAGTTGAATGCCGGCCTTTGCGCACTGAGCCCTCATATCCTCGGGCCAGATACTTGCCTGAATCTCACCGATGTGTGCCTTCTGCAGGAAGAGCATGCAGAGGCGCGACTGGCCTATACCGCCGCCTATTGACAGGGGCAATTCGCCGGCCAGAAGTTTCTTATGGAAATAGAGTTCCTTGCGCTCCTCCTTGCCGCACAGCTCAAGCTGACGCAGCATTGACTCCTTGTCCACGCGGATACCCATTGAAGAGAGCTCCATGGCACGTCCCAGTATGGGGTTCCAAACCAGAAGGTCACCGTTGAGTCCCAGGAATCCGTCCTGGTTGGGAGTTGTCCAGTCGTCGTAGTCAGGTGCGCGCAGGTCATGCTCCTGACCGTCACCCAGTTTGCCGCCGATACCCATGATGAACACTGCACCGTGCTCACGGCAGATGGCATCCTCACGCTCCTTGGGAGTCTTGCCGGGATAGAGACGGCGCAGCTCCTCAGAGTGGATGAAGAATACCTCGCGTGCCAGGAACGGCTCCAGCTGAGGATAGGTCTCGTTGATCAGGTACTCCGTACGGAGCATGGCTGAATATATCTTGCGTACAATACGCTTCAGGAAATCGATGTTGCGGTCATCGGCCGTAATAACACGTTCCCAGTCCCACTGGTCTACGTAGAGGGAGTGCAGGTTGCCCAGACTCTCATCGGCACGGATGGCATTCATATCGGTATAGATTCCGTAGCCGGGCTTTACCTCATACTCGGCCAGGGTAAGACGTTTCCATTTGGCAAGTGAATGAACGACCTCGGCCTTGGCATCACCCAGGTCCTTGATGGGGAATGTGACTGCACGCTCAACGCCGTTCAGGTCATCGTTGATACCCATGCCCTTAAGCACGAACAGAGGCGCTGTTACACGTCTCAACTGCAATCCTGTTGAGAGGTTCTGCTGGAAGAACTCTTTGATAAGTTTGATGCCCTGCTCTGTCTGCTGCATGGACATCAGAGGTTTGTACTTCTCCGGAATGATCAGGTAACTCATAGCATTTATCTGTTTTTATTCATTATACCATTGTACGTAGCTGTTGTAGCCGGAACGTTTCTTGATCTTCAGCAGGTCGGCCAGCATCTGCGAATTGGCCTTGACTGTGAAGTTGTAAGATGTATAAGGCTTGACTACAACGCTGCAAGACATGTTGAAACAGTGAAGGTCACGCGTCACGCTCATTGTGGTTGTCGTAAAGTCATGATAGGTGAAGTCCCAACCTGATGAGAAGTTGATGTTCCACTTGTTGGTCAGTTTCATGTTTCCGGACATGTTCATGCTGTGTGACAGTTTCCAGGGATAGCGCATGCGCTCCACATTGATCGGGGCCGACAGGTCCTCCCTCATGGTGATACCGTAAGAGACTGAGAACGACCACGGCAAAGTGTACCCCAGATATCCGTCCTCATCGACCTCGGCCGCTCCTTCATGTTTACCCGGGGCCGATTCGGTCCTGCCCACACGTTCCGGCCTGTCTGCGTTGGGATTCTCGTCAAACTCCTCTTCCTCCTCCTCTTCGGACGTAAGGGAGCCCAGATGCAGCAGAGAGTTTATCTTGCCTCTCCACTCCTTGAAGGTGCTGTTGGTGAATGTGTATGAGAAGTTCTGGCTCATGCCCTGGAATCGTCCGAATCGGCCGTAAGAATACTCTGTACGGTCTCCTACTACAACCTTACCCTGCTCATTGAACTCGTAAGCGTATGTGGCCCAGGTAGCATTGAAGTTGATGGTGTGATTCCTGGGGAGTTTCAGTCGGAGTCTGGTATTGAGGTTACTCCAAGGCTTTCTCTGGGCGGCAAAATTGTATGACATGGAGGCTCCCAACTGATCAATCAGGCTGTATACGGTATCACGGCCCAGTTTGTTGAGCACCTTCATCTCGATATTGTTGTCTATGCTCACCGACAGGGTACCGGATTTTCCCTTACCCGGGACTCCGTACATGGATCCCGTGTATGGTGAATACTCAACCGTGCGCACCTGACCGTTCTGGTCGGTGTAGGTATATGTGTCATAGAAACCGTAGCGGGCGGCACTGAAGTCAGGAGACATACTGTAGCTTACAGACGGAGTGAACACATGTCGCACTGCCTGCAGCTTATCACCGAACATCCTCTTCCACATATCCGTAGGCATGTAGAAACCATACAGTTTGGTATTGGCACTTATGCTGAAGTTGTAGTTGTAGACTCGGTTGAATCCGTAAATGGTATCCCTGGCAACCTTCATCTGATTAGCGTCCCATGACTGCATTACCTTGTAGGTGTACCAGCGCGAACTGTAGTTGAATGACGGGGTTACGTTTATGGTCTTGAGTATCTGGAAAGTCGCACTGATGGGTATGGAGTGCCTCATACCGTTATTCCAGTCGCGTACCAGGCTCTTCTGCATCAGCTCACTCTCCTTTGAGGTGATACTGTTGCTCAGCGAACCTGAGTATGACAGCGAAATCTTCTCATACCACTTCTGGCTTCCTGCCACCTTCTTGCGCTTGAACGGATATACACGCTGCAATGAGAGGCTCAGTGAAGGCAGGCTTACCGACAGAGTCGAGTCGCGCATGTTCTGCGACAGGTTCATGGAGCTTGACAGCTGGAGTCCGATGGACGGGAAGTTCCTTGAGTAGCTTATACTTGACGTACGGGTGCTCTGCGATGTCAGCGACGGGTTATACAGACTGCTCAGGTTGGAACGCTCATAGCTCTGAGTGGCAAAGTTCACACTGGCCGAGAAGTTCTGGTTGGGATTGGCCTTGGCATCCTGACGGTGAGTCCAACGGACCTTGAAGTTCTTGGTGACCATATAGTCCGGCAGTCCCTTGTCACCCGTTTTGGTGGTAAGTGAACTGATATATACATTACCTGAATACTTGTAACGCTTTTTGTACTTGCTCTCTGCCGACATACCCCATGAACCCTTGGTGAATATCTCACCCAGAACCTTAAGGTCGAAATAGTCTGACAGCGCAAAATAGTAGCCGCCGTCCTTGAGGTAGAATCCCCTCTCCATCTCATCACCGTAAGTGGGTACTATAATGCCCGATGCATAATCACCCTCCAGGAAGGGGAAGAATCCGAACGGCACGAACAGAGGCAGCGGAACACCCATCACCTCAAGATATGCGGGGCCGAATATGACGTCGCGTCCGGGACGGACCTTGGCACGGGTAATGCGGATATTGAAGTGAGGATCATCATGCTGGTCACAGGTGGTGTAGACACCGTCGGCAATGTAATACTCTCCGTCGGGACCTTTCTTGGCCTCCTGACTGGTCATATAGCCTTCACCCTGCTGGGTGATGATCTCATTGATGTAACCCTTCTCGGTCTTAAAGTTGTAGCTTATGTGATTTGACTCGTAAGGGGTTGAACCGTCCACGAATACCGGGGTTCCGGTCCACTCTCCTGAAGAGTCGCGCACTCCGTCGGCATATACCAGACTGCTGTCCATCTGCATCTTGATGACTGCTGCCGTCAACTGGACATTCTGGTAGTCGACGCGGCCCTGACCATAAAGTGAGGCATATCCGCCATTGTTCCAGACCATGGAGTCATTTGACTCGTAAAAGACCGGATCATCCAAAGAGTCTTTCTTTTTCTTGCTCCTGGGGGCTTGGGAAACCGAGTCCCTGACTGCAGAGACCGTATCCTGAACTGAAGGTATGGAGTCAGTGGGGGTGACTATCGGCGGGATGGAATCAACAGGGGCCTGAGCCACTGCCATTCCGATCGGAAAGAACAATCCCAGAAGGATTGCAAGACATCTTTTTCTGCTATTTCCCCTCACTTGCTGATGAGCTTTCTCTTTATCAAACTGCAAAAGTACCCATAAAAGCTCACACAAGCGCACACGCGGGGCTGTTTTCAGAATTTTTAATAGTAAAATAGCCGACTGAAGGCTGTCCGGGGCTTAAAGGAAAAGCCTGCACCACTCCCTGAAGATAATGACGCCCTCCTCTCCGAACTTGGCCAGACTCTTTTCTGCCTGTTCTACGGTTTTCTCCTCTTCAGGGCGGGTCTTGCTGTAGAACTTGTCGGCAAAGCAGACTATCTTCTCCTCAATGGAGACGGGAATCATGTCCCTGTGGGGTACCGGCAGGTCACGTTCCAGGATCTGCTTGAGAGTAAGACCGGTGCCTGTGTGGCGCTCAGCCACCAGCGCATGGCGCGGCAGCCCCTCACTCCGGAGCAGGTTGGCACCAAGGTAGCCGTGACACAGGTAGTGGTATTTACCAAAGCAGTGAATCTTATCAGCATCTGTAAGGAAAATTCCTATATCATGAAGCATTGCCGCCTCCTCAACGAATCCGGCATCGGCACCCAATTCCGGATGCGCGGTCACAATCTTCAGGGCCTTGTCGGCGACAAGGCGGCTATGCAGCATCAACAGATCCCTTAGAGGCTGATTGTCAGAGTAATACTTATCAATCACCCCCATCCACAGGCTTTCGTTTCCTACACTCATCTCAAAGGTTTGATTACAAAGCTGTATGAATAGTCACCATAGTGCAGCTTGTACGGCTCCAGCGGTGTGGCGCCCCAGCTGTTCACGCATGCCAGACCGTACTGAGCCTTGTCAATATGCACAACGGTATAAGGACGTGGAGTCAGGTCACCGGCATGTACGTTATGCTTCTGCGGGCCCTCGTCCAGATCGGCAGTGGTATAGTTGAGTGATGACATGCTCAGAGGAGCGTCACTGTAGAACTCCAGACCCAGGCCCTCGGCATTTGTAACACGCCACCAGCGAACATCGGTCTTGTTGCCGTTCTCCTGCGGACGTATGTAGGGGAAATACTGATCGGCAACCGAACTCTTATATACACCCAGGAACTGGGAACTGTTACGGTCCGAGTAGTTCTCAACCGGGCCGCGGCCGTAGAACTCAACCTGGTCAAACTCACGGGCCATGTTCATGGTCATACCGAACTTGAACAGGTCGGGCATACCCTGCTGACGCGGTCCGCGCTGGCCCTGACGCTGAGGAGCGGCCTGAGCCATGGCCTGCCTGGCCTCTTCGGGACGGGTAGCCATCTTCTGGGATACATGCATGTAACCTTCGCGGTCCAGCACATACTCTATCTCAAGCGATGCGTAGAGCTGCTCTATCTCATACTTTACGTTTACCTTGCCCAGGCCGTCCTCAACCTTGCACTCAAAAGCGGTACGCCTCAGATTGGGATTGCGCCATGCCTGCATGCGGGTGTGCAGGTTTGCACCGTAGTCGTTATCGGTAGGAGCGCGCCAGAAATCACTCTTGAGCTGGCTGCCGTTCTGAGTTATCTGCTTGCCGTCTATGTCAATGTAATCTATCCAGCCCGTATTCTTGTTGAATGTATAGACAACGCCTGCAGCCTCAAGCTTGACATAAGCCACAGCCTCATCAATCTTTACATCTCCACTGTTCTCTGCAGCCATCTGCGGGAACTCATAGCCGGCAAACTCAAACTGGTTACGTGCCACCACGAAATCCTTCTCAAGCAGAGGAGCAGCCTCCTTCAACTTAAACTCAACCTCCACCAGTATCTCCTTACCTGCGGGCGCCTTCTTCAAGGCCTTTGCCAGGTCTGATGACGTTACCTTGACACGGCTCTGGGCAGCAACCTTGGGCAGCTTTATCTGACCACGCGACAGCTCGGCACCATCGGCCAGAACCGCATATTCCATATAGTAGGCCGACAGGTCTGTGTAGAAGTTCTCATTATACACCTCAATGGCACCCTTCTTAAGGTCAACCGGCGTAGCCCAGATATTCTGATAGAAATACTGTACCTCATATGCGTGCGGATTCCAGCGGCGGTCCGGAGCAATCAGTCCGTTGCAGTTGAAGTTCTGGTCCGATACGGGATAACGGCCGTCATCGCCGCCGTACATGAAAATCTCCTTTCCATCGGCGTTTTTGCCATATACCGCCTGATCTACAAAGTCCCAGATAAAGCCGCCCTGAACAGAGCGGTTGGCACGGATAATGTCCCAGTACTCCTTGAATCCGCCCTCGGAGTTACCCATGGCGTGGGCATACTCGCACTCAATCATCGGGCGCGGGTCATTACCCTTTTCATGACGCTCCATTGCACCGTAATCAGCGTACATCGGGCAGTGGATATCGCAGTGGTCAGGTGAACCGGTTGCACCCTCGTACTGAACGGGACGGGTCTTGTCATACTCCTTGATCCACTTGTAGCAGGTCACGAAGTTCTGACCGTCACCATCCTCGTTACCCATTGACCATACAATGATTGAGGGATGATTCTTGAATGTTATCACATTTGACTTGTTGCGCTCCAGATGAGCCAGCTCGTAGTCGGGATTTGCAGCCAGAGGATGCGGTCCGTACATCATTCCGTGACCCTCTATGTTGGCCTCGGCCACCAGATATATACCGTATTCATCACACAGGTCATACCAGCGCGGATCATCGGGATAGTGACTGGTGCGTACTGCGTTGATGTTCATCTGCTTCATGATCTGAATATCCTGGATCATTCGCTCCAACGGAACCACATATCCTCCGTAAGGATCCATCTCGTGGCGGTCGGCACCCTTAATCAGTATGGGCTGTCCGTTTACGAGCAGTTGGCGGTCACGAATCTCCACTTTGCGGAATCCCACCTTCTGAGGGATGGTTTCAAGAACCTTGTCCCCATCCTTAAGTGTCATATAAAGGGTGTAAAGGTACGGAGTCTCAGCAGTCCATTTGTAAGGATTTCCTACCTTAAATGATGATTTTGCCTGACCGTTTGAGACGGTTAGCGAGCCACCGTGAATGAGCTTTCCGCCGGCATCCTTAAGCTCAAGTTCAAGGGTCTTGCCGTCAGCTCCGATAAATGAGGCCTCAAAGTCAAGTGTGGCGTTCACGTACTTTGCATCCAGGTCTGTTATCACACGGAAATCATCCATATGAGCCTGAGGACGTGAATAGAGATATACCTCACGGGCAATTCCGGTAAAGCGCCAGAAGTCCTGGTCCTCAATATAGCTTGCATCACACCAGCGCATTATCTGCATTGCTATCAGGTTCTTCTCACCGAACTTTACATAGTCGGTAATATCGAACTCAGCCTCCATCTTGCTGTCCTCGCTGTAACCCACGTACTTGCCGTTAACCCATACCCAGAGATTTGAAGTTGCCGAACCCACATGGATATAGACGCGCTGACCCTTCCAGTCGGCAGGTATGGTGAAACTCTGACGGTATGAACCCACGTAGTTGTCACGCTCGCCCACAATCGGAGGGTTAATGGGGTATTCGTTGTTCCAGGGATAGGATACATTCGTATAGATACGGTCACCGTAACCGTTCATCTCAAACAGTCCGGGTACAGGGAGATCCACCCATTTGCTGTCATCAAAACCTTCGGCAAAGAAGTTTTCAGGCTTGTCATAGGCGTTCTTCACGAAGTTGAACTTCCAGTTACCCTCTATTGACATGAACCTTGAGGATTGGCTTTTTTCTCCCTGAGCTGCCAGCTCTGCATTCTCATAGGCAAAATAATCGGCCACATCGGGCTTCTCGTTTTCACTGTTTACCTTGGGATCAAGCCACACCGGCTGTTGGGCAATAACGGGAATTAGCGCCAACTGGAGAACGGTCAGTAATGCTATTCGTTTCATATTGTTAGGGTTAGGTTTTTCTTTCCGCGAAAGTAATTGTTTTTTGCCTTACAGAGTGCTATTAAAGGGAAAAATACTACCTTTACAGAAATTTAACGCTCGCATACGCGCGCTACCTGATTACTACTGATTACTAATATGAATAATAAAGGACTGACATATCGCATATTCAAACCGGCACCATATCTGTTGGCGGTTATCCTTTGGTGTATACTTATATCAAAGGAACAGTTCTTTCTGCATAAAGTTGAGGATCTTTCGGCATTCCTGTTTGACAGGATGTTCCTGGCCGAGAGGCTTATGATTCCGGGAGGCTTTCTGGGACTTGCCGGTTCATTCCTGACACAGTTCCTTCACCTGCCTTGGCTGGGTGCCCTGCTGTGGGTATTGCTGCTGCTCATGGCCTACCAGCTTACCATACGCGCTTTCAACATACCCGAAAAATTCCGTCCGCTGGCTCTCATTCCGGTCGCACTGCTCATAATCGGCAACATGTCACTGGGATACGGAGTGTTCATAATGAGAACACAGGATCATTTCTTCGCTCCTGTTTTAGGATACATAATATCGCTGGTTCCGCTTATGGTAACGGACAGAATCAGGCTTGTATGGGGCAAGGCGGCATTCCTGACCATCTGGATTGCAGCAGGTTTTGTCCTGTTCGGTACATTTGCATTCACAGGTGCCTTCATCTGCGCCTGTGCTGCACTTGTACACCCCGGCGTGCCTGCCAAGGAGCGTCTTACCGTATCCTTATCGGCCGTAATCCTCATTATAGTAGTGCCGCTCATACTCTTTTCGGCATTCACCTCATACCGCCTGGCCGACAGCTGGACCTTGGGACTTCCCTCTATATCTGAGGAGGACTGGACACGCGCCATGAGAGCGCCGTTCATGCTGGCGCTGCTGTGTCCCATCCTTCTGGCTCTGGGCACCCGTTTTCTCTCCTCAAAACAGTTTGAAGGAGTCAGGGACGTTGCGTTCCGGTCCGTCACATACATAGCAGCCATCGCAATCGTATGGGGATTCTGGTACAAGGATGACAATTTCCACACTGAACTTGAGATGTCCTATGCGGTAGACTGTTATGACTGGGACCGCGCAATAGACATATATCAGAAAGCTGTAGACAGCCACGTCAAGTCCGATGAGAAGGCGTTCCAAGAGCGTTCCAAGAAGTTATCCGAGGCCCATTCGACCCAGGAGATAAATGACATAGTGGAGAGTTACAGCAGCCGTTTCTTCGAGCCCACCAGAACCATGGTCCTCTACCGTGACCTGGCCCTGCTCAAGACCAACCGCGCCCTTGACGAGGCGTTCACCATGAAGGACGGCAGCCGCATGCAGAAATCCCGCACCCAGATTCCCATGGCCTGGCAGTCAGGAAAGCAGTTCTACCTGCAGTACGGTCTGGTAAACATGTGCTACCGCTGGTGCCTTGAGGATGTGATTGAGCACAACTGGAGTTTCAGCACGCTCCGCTACATGGCCATGCACTCCGTCATCATGCAGGAGCCCGAGCTTGCCGAGAAATACATAAGCAAGCTTGAAAGCACCATATTCTACCGCAAATGGGCACGCCAGCAGCGCGCATTGAAATCGGACCGCGAGGCAATGGCTGCGTCACAACCGTACAAGAGCATACTTCCCTACATGTGCTTTGACAACCATATGTCAAATGACATGATCAAGACCGAGGCATATCTGATCAATCACTTCATGGATGTGGAGCCCGAATCGGCCACCCCCGAGTATGACCGCGCAGCCCTGCTCATAGCCATGAGGATACAGGACATTTCACGTTTCTGGGAGAGAGTACGTTACTACCTCAATTCCAACCATGTTCAATCCATACCACGTTCTGTTCAGGAGGCGGCTCTCCTTTACAGCAGCCTCACCAAGGACGGACGTCAGCTACCCTATGACGATGAGGTGACCAAGAGCTATGACGAATTCAACCGATACGTACAGAGCCATGCCATACGTAGCATGAAGGAATCCGCCTACCCCTATTCCCTCAGGTTCGGCAAGACCTTCTACTACTATTACTATTTTATGAGAGACCTTAAAACTTATTGAGATATTGAGAAATGAAACACTGTATTACGATATCTGCGATACTAGCTCTCACGGTATCATGCACCGGGATACCCAAGAACACCGTTCCTTCTGACAGTGTCCCGTCCATATTCCCCGACTATACCGACGTCGTGATACCTGCCAACATTGCGCCTCTCAATTTCAAGATTGAAGAGAAAGGAAAGAAATATGTAACCGTCATCACTGGCGGAAGCGAGAGAGCCGTCATCAGCGGTCAGAAAGTCAGGATTCCGCAGCGCAAATGGGAGAAGATCAAGAAAAGAGGCCTTATCGGCATAGAGGTGTTCGTCATGAATGACAAGGACCAGTGGATCAGTTACCGCCCCACCTCCATATCCGTTTCAGACGACGAAATTGACCCCTACATATCATACCGCATCATACCGGTGGCTGTCGAGGCCTATCAGGAACTCTCCATCAGGCAGCGTAACCTGACCGATTTCGATGAGAAGGTGGTATTTGCCAACACCATGATACAGACCAATGCCGACGGAGCCTGCATCAACTGCCACAGTTACAAGGACTACAGCACAGACAACATGCTGTTCCACGTACGTCAGTTCAAGGGAGGAACAGTAATGGTTCTGGACGGAAAACTTCATAAGATCAACATGAAGACCGATTCCACCCTCTCGGCAGGAGTCTACCCCTCATGGCACCCCACGCATGAATACATTGCACTCTCCAACAACCGCACCCACCAGTCGGTCCACTCGGCCAGTCACGACAAGCTCGAGGTATTGGATGACATCAGCGACCTTATCCTGTATGACATAAAGACCAACACAGTAAGCGTCATAGAGAATGACTCATGTGAACTGGAGAACTATCCCAACTGGTCAGCCGACGGCAGGAAACTGTATTATGTCTCATACAGATATGAAGGAAACTACGGTGACAAGCGCAAGAACGAGATGTTCCTGGCCCGCGAGACGTTCAAGTTCAACCTATACAGCAAGTCTTTTGAACCCGATACCAAGACATGGGGACCCGCCAGACTGGAATTCGACGCAGCCGCACGCGACAGCAGCATAACATGGCCGCGTGTATCACCCGACGGCCGCTGGCTCCTGGCCTGCATAAGCACCCACGGTGTCTTCCCGCTGGACCAGATAGTATCGGATTTCATCATGTTTGACCTCAAGAACGGCACCTACAGGCATGTGGATGAAATCAACAGCCAGTATGCCGAGAGTTTCCACTCCTGGTCCAGCAACGGCAAATGGTTAATGTTCAGCACCCGCCGTGAAGATGGGGTCCACACAAGACTCTACTTCAGCCATATGGATGAGAACGGCAGGTTCTCCAAACCGTTCGCGCTGCCCCAGCACGATCCCGATTTCAACCGTGAGTTCCTCTATGCCTTCAACATACCGGAGTTCATGAAGGAACCCATACACATAACACCCAGGCAGTTTGCCTCATTCATCTCAAGTACAGACGCAATATCAGCAAAATATGAATCAAAAAGAGGAGAATAAATTCTCAGTTATCATGACTAAAGCCCGTTGGGTCTTGCCCGTCGCATTATGGGCGGTTCTGTCATTCTGCTCAGGTCCTTTCCTTGCAAAGGTTGAAGAAAGGTCTTTTTTCCAGTTTGACCTGTTTTGGTTTTATGATTTTCTCGGCCAGCCTGCCGGACTGCTGTCCTGGTGCGGCCTGTTCTTTACCCAGTTCCTACATCTTCCGTGGTTGGGAGCACTCATCTGGGTACTGCTGCTTACCTTAACAGCCGAACTGACCCGTATCGTATTCCGCATTTCATCCAAATACGCGCTCCTCACATATCTGCCTGCCGCCATATTCACAGGCTACAATATGTCCATGGGATATCTCATCTATCTGGTTAACCATCCCGGATTCTTCTTTGCTCCGGTACTGGGATACCTGTGGGCACTTCTTACAGTCGTTGTCTTAAGGAGATTCACCAAACCGGCCACATCACTCATTCTCATTCTGATATGGGGTTTTGCAGGCTACTACATAGCAGGTGTCTACGGACTGGCAGGTGTCATCGTATCAGCAGTTGACACAGCCTTTTCAGACCGTTCCCGTATGGGACGCATACTTCCCGCTGCCGGTGCCGTTGCAGTTTTCATACTTGCGCCCATCCTGTTCCTGGGAAGCACCACATACTGTCTGTCTACAGCCTGGACATTGGGAATACCAGACAGCATTCACGGTATCTCCCTTGCAAGGATGCAGCTGCCCATAGTCATAGCACTCGTACTTCTGGCTCTGGCACCGGTATCGCGGATATTCGGAGAGTTATCGGACAAGATATGTCTGCGCATACAGATAGCCTCAATAGTCGTTCTCCTGGCTATTCCCGCTTTCTCATGGTACAAGGACCGCAATTTCAAGACCGAACTTGAAATGATCCAGGCCGTCGAGGAGCTTGATTGGGAAAAGGTTCCCAAACTGTTCGACCAATTGGCTCAGAACCATGAGAGCAATCCCTCATGGCAGCCCACCCGCATAATGGTGGCCCTTAAGGACCTGGCTCTGATCAAGACCGGACAGGAAGGCAACCTGGGATTCGGTTTTGATGACGGAAGCATGCAGCAGAATACCGACAACCAGGTTCAGATGTCCATGCAGGTAGGATGGATACTGGGATTCCATTACGGCATCCCGGGTTTCTGCCAGCGCTGGATATATGAGGAGAGCATGCTGTTCGGCTGGAGCAACATGACATTCAAGTACAGTACGATGACTGCCTTGCTGTTCGGAAACACTGAACTGGCAGACAAATACCTGACCATGCTTGACAAGACTATTTTCTACCGCAAATGGGCCCGTGAGCAGCGCAAGCTGAACCGGGACCGCAGCCTTCTGGCTACCACCGCACCATATGACCTCATCCTGCCTCTCTTGTGCTATGATGACGTGGTTCTGGCAGACCAGGAAGGATGCGAGACATTCATAAAACGTCATTTCGGAGGTCCCAGCCCCGAAAACTCGACCCCGCTCTACGACAGGGTTGCTCTCTATTTCGCGATCAAGAGTAAAGACCCCACGCTCTTCTGGACAAGATTTTTTCTCTACCTGGAATCAAATAATCCCAAGAAAATTGACCGATATTACCAGGAAGCAGCGTACCTTTACAGCTCAATTCAGAAGAATGGACTTTTGGAGGCCCTTCCGTTTGACGATCAGGTCAAAGACCTGTACAATTCATTCACCGAAAGTGCGTCCAAGTTCGGTCCTATGAATATGGAAGAAGCAAAAATGAAGTTTCCTGCCAATTTAAGACACACGTTCTTCTATTACTATTACTACGTAAACAACATTAAACTGTTCTAATCCTTATGAAACGATTTCTATCATACCTGACAATATTGTTATTGACGGCATCCTGTACCGGCACGCCTAAGGGGGCTGTTCCCGGCACTGATCCGGTGATTTACCCCGACTATACCAATATTACGGTACCTTCAAACATCGCTTCACCCAATTTCCTGATTGAGGACGACGCCAACGGATATGTCACTCTCTTCAAGTCGGGAGATGTTCAGGTCAGGATAAGCGGACAGAAAGTATGCATTCCCCTACGCAAATGGCGAAAGCTTACCTCACAGGGAGATATCAGCGTAATCATATATGAAAAGAAGGATAACGGCTGGGTGATGATGAAACCCTTTGACATCAATGTAGGCAAGGAGATCGACGCCTATGTAACATACCGACTCATCCCGCCCTCCTTCCAGACTTTCGGCAGGCTCTCCATAAACCAGCGTAACCTGACCAACTTCAAGGAAAGAGTCATATATGCCAACTCCATGGCGGCAGCCGATGACGGAGAACAGTGCATCAACTGCCACAGTTTCCGCAACTGGCACGCCGACAGGATGCAGTTCCACATACGCCAGCTCAACGGCGGCACCGTCTACTATATGGACGGAAAACTCAGCAAGCTGAACCTCAAGACCGATTCAACCATATCAGCTGCCGTCTATCCGGCATGGCATCCCACGCATGACTATATCGCCTACTCCAACAACATGACCTTCCAGAACATCCACACAAACAATCTGGAGAGAATGGAAGCCTTTGACGATGAGAGTGACCTGATCCTCTATGACATTTACAAGAATGCAGTAAGCGTCATCGAGAACAAGCGTGATGAATATGAATGCCATCCGTACTGGACTCCAGACGGCCAAACCCTCTTCTACGTATCGGCCCATGTCGACGATCCCGACTGGTTTTTCAGTGTAGGCGGAGCATCAGTCCACAACGAACTGTTGAAGTACAACCTTTATTGCAAGAGTTTCAATCCACAGGACAAGTCGTGGGGCGAAACACAACTCTATTATGACGCAGCATCTGTGGACAGCAGCATCACCTGGCCCCGCATATCGCCAGACGGCACCAAACTTCTGGCATGCCTGAGTTCACACGGAATCTTCCCGCCCTACCAGAGCGAGGCGGATTTGGTTATGTTCGACCTTGGTAATGGCTCATTTAGATATGTTGACGAGATCAACAGCAACCGCGCCGAGAGTTACCACTCATGGTCCAGCAACGGGCGCTGGGTGATATTCAGCACCCGACGCGAGGACGGCACATACACAAGAATTTATCTCTCATATCTCAAAGATGACGGATACTTCACCAAGCCGTTCCCGGTACCGCAAAAGGACCCCGAATTTTCACGCAAATTCCTATACTCATTCAACGTACCGGAGTTTTCTATCGACCCAATAAAGGTTTCAGCAAGAGTAATATCGTCATTTGTAAACAGTACCGATCCTGGATCTGTTTCATATGAACAAAAAGAAGGAAAATGACCAGAACCGGCATAACACTCGGACTTATCATTGCGGCCACCCTACTGACTCCGGCTCTGTCGGCACACGCTGTAGATGATCAGGGTAAGTTCATACTGGTAATTGATGCCGGACACGGCGGAAAGGATCCGGGAGCGGTCAACGGCAAGAACCAGGAGAAGAGCATAAACCTTAACGTGGCGCTCAAGATGGGTAAGCTCATTGAGGAGAACTGCAAGAACGTCAAAGTAATCTATACCCGTAAGACCGATGTTTTCGTAGAGTTGTATAAACGTGCCGATATCGCAAACAAGGCCGGTGCCGACATGTTCATCTCAATACATACCAACTCTGCCAAAGGCAAGTCAGCCAACGGCGCCGAAACATACCTTCTTGGTGTTGAGGAGAACCGCACAAGTGCCAACCTGAACGCCGCACTTGAGGAAAACAAGGCCATTCTTCTGGAGAATGACTATCAGGCCCACTATGAAGGCTATGATCCCAACAGCCCCGAAAGCATGATCATATTCGAGTTCATGCAGAACGAGTATCAGAAGGAGAGCCTCAAGATGGCCCAGTTCACCCAGAACCAGATGGTCAAATCAGCCAAGCGTCCCGACCGCGGTGTACATCAGGCCGGATATCTGGTACTCTGGAAGAGCACCATGCCCAGCATTCTGATTGAGCTGGGATTCATATCAAATGATGCCGAATGCAAGTATCTGGTATCCCAGAAGGGAGTTGACGAGATGGCCCAGAGCCTCTACAAGGCATTCAGCGAATATCTCGACTACCACAACAAGCTGCTTGAGAAAGCCGTCCCCACAGCACAGGCCATAGGCAACAAGGGGGCCGATGTGGAGCTGCCTATATATAAGGTACAGTTCATGAGCATCAAGAATCCGCTCAAGAAGAATGACAAACGTCTCACTGCCTATCCCAATGTAAGCTACTATTCCGAAGGCGGAATGTGCAAGTACACATGTGGTGACACTACCGACTATGAAGCCATTCAACAGACGAAGAAGGAGGTCCAGAAAAAGTACAAGGATGCGTTCGTAATTGCCGTCCATGAAGGCAAGAAAATAAGCGTAAAAAAGGCACAGGAAATCAGCTCAAAAATCAAATAATATTTCATAAATTATACACTCGCCAACAGCGTCATATTTAGATTTTGTCTAAATATGACGTTTTTTTGTTTTTAATATCGGTCAATCTGCAATCGCCTTTTAGGATGCATTGAAAACGGGTGAATAATAGCCCAAAAACGGACTCGTTTTTGAGTTATCAACAGGTTAAACGACTGATATTCAAGAGTGTAGTAAAAGTCAATAGGCTCTTTTCAACTTTTTTAATGCCATTTTCCAAAGGCCTGATTGCCAGCATTTTACGAAAGACGAATTTTTAGGTAAAACGAACCGGTTTGTTTTATTGGAATAAGATTGTCAACTTTGCAAAGCAGTTGATGGAAAGACACCGAATAGTCCGACCCAACCCACCCAAAACTATGATAGGGACTGAACTAAAAAACCAATGGAGCTTATGTCTGGATTTCATCCGAGACAACGTGTCGAAAGCAGTTTTCGATACGTGGTTCTCCGTAACAGAACCGGTGTCATTGGAAAACGGTGAGCTCCTTATCCAGATCCCCAGTCCATTCGTATATGAGTATCTTGAGCAGAACTGCCTGGACGTAATAAAGGCAGCTCTTACTAAGGTATTCGGAAAGGGTACAAAACTGGCATACAGCATCCTTACCGATAAGGAGAACAACATCAGCCAGAACGTAAGTTCAGCCGATACCTTATATAATATCAAGGGTACTGCCGAGATAGGCAACAAGGCTCCTTCAGTAACAGATGCTCCTCTGGTTCAGGATCTCAATCCCCAGCTTGATCCCAACTACAGTTTTGACAACTTTGTCGAGGGTATAAGCAACAAGCTTGCACGTACAGCCGGTGAGACCATCGCGCTCAATCCCGCAGGCAGCGCTTTCAACCCCCTCTTCATATACGGTTCATCCGGCGTAGGTAAGACTCACCTTGCTACCGCTATCGGCCGCAGGGTTAAGGAACTCCATCCCGAGAAGAGAGTCCTCTACGTATCAGCACACCTGTTCATGGTTCAGTATACAGATGCTGCCAGAAACAACACTGTAAATGACTTCATCCATTTCTATCAGTCAATTGACGTACTGATAATCGATGACATGCAGGAGCTCTCCGGATATACCAAGACTCAGAATACATTCTTCCATATATTCAACTATCTGCACCTTAACCACAAACAGCTCATCATGACGAGCGACCGTCCTCCCAAGGATATGAAAGACCTTGAGGAGCGTCTGATCACCCGCTTCAAATGGGGCTTGGTGGCTGAGTTGGAGCGTCCTGACCTGAACCTCCGTAAGGACATCCTTCGCGACAAAACCAGACGCGACGGAATCAAGTTCCCGGAGCCGGTAATCGATTACATAGCCGACAAGGTAAGGGATAACGTTCGTGACCTGGAGGGTGTGATTGTCTCACTGATGGCATATTCAACAATCTACGGCAAGGAGGTTGACCTGAATCTTACCCATGAGGTGATAGACAAGAGCCAGCATCACGAGCAGAAACCCATCACAATCGAATCAATCATCTCTAAGGTCTGCGACTATTATAACATCGACGAGACATCCGTGCAGTCCAAATCACGTAAGCATGAGATCGTCCAGGCAAGACAGATAAGCATGTATCTGGCCAAAAAGTATCTGGATTTCTCAACTTCAAAGATTGGAGCCTACATCGGAAAGCGCGATCACGCCACAGTTCTCCACGCATGTAATATGGTCCGTGACCAGATTCAGGTAGACAAGAACTTCAAGGCCGATATGGAAAATATCGAAAGCGGACTTCGCTGCTGAGTTCTCAGGATGTAGAAGTTGATTAAAGCGGTGACTCACTCACCGCTTTTTTCTTTCTCATCCGGTCCGGTTTCAAACCACTCAATCCATCAAAAATCTTCAACAATTTTCCGTTTCGGGAAACTTTTTGACTTTTCAAAAATCGCAACACATTGATTTTCAGTGTTTCTTCCTCTCAAAACGGAAAACTTTTTATCGGACCGGCAATTTATTTTTCAAACATTAGTTTTTATCAGACACAATATATACATTTGTAAAGCTGTTGCCAATCTGCCGATTGGACAATGCTTTTGCGCATACATCAAACAAGGAATAATAAATGGACGACAAGAAACAAACCTACACTTTCGATGAGGCGTTCAAGGCCTCGGTGGACTATTTCGGAGGTGACGAACTTGCAGCCAAAGTCTGGGTGAACAAGTACGCAGTAAAGGACTCCTTCGGAAAAATCTATGAGAAGACTCCCGATGACATGCACTGGCGTATAGCCAATGAGATTGCACGAGTGGAGAAAAAGTACAAGAACCCCATGACCGCGGCACAACTTCATGACCTGCTCAAGGGATTCAGGTATATCGTTCCTCAGGGAAGTCCCATGACAGGTATTGGCAACAATTATCAGATTGCCTCACTCTCCAACTGCTTCGTAATAGGCAATGAAGGCTCAGCTGACTCCTATGGTGCAATCATGAAGATTGACGAGGAGCAGGTACAGCTTATGAAACGCCGTGGCGGTGTAGGTCATGACCTCTCTGACATACGTCCCAAGGGCTCTCCCGTAAAGAACTCGGCCCTGACATCAACCGGACTTGTTCCTTTCATGGAGCGTTTCTCAAACTCCACCCGTGAGGTTGCACAGGACGGACGCCGCGGCGCACTGATGCTGAGCGTATCCATCAAGCACCCCGATTCAGAGTCATTCATCGATGCCAAGATGGAAAGCGGAAAGGTTACCGGCGCCAACGTATCGGTCAAGATTGACGATGAGTTCATGAAGGCCGCCATCGAGGGCCGCAAATACCTCCAGACCTACCCCATCGATTCCAAGAAACCCCTTTACAAGAAGGAGATCGATGCAAGTGAGCTCTGGAAAAAGATAGTACACAACGCATGGAAATCGGCCGAGCCCGGAGTACTGTTCTGGGACACCATTCTGCGTGAGTCAGTCCCCGACTGCTACGCCGACCTGGGTTTCCGCACCGTCAGCACCAACCCCTGCGGTGAGATCCCTCTCTGCCCCTATGACAGCTGCCGTCTGCTTGCCATCAACCTCTACTCATACGTAAAGGATCCCTTCACCCCCAAGGCCAAGTTTGACTTTGACCTCTTCAAGAAACACGTTGCAATTGCACAGCGCATAATGGACGATATCATCGACCTTGAGATAGAGAAGATCGACATGATACAGGCCAAGATTGCAAGTGACCCCGAGGATGACGAGACCAAGTATACTGAGAAACGTCTCTGGGAGAAGATCATGCACAAGAGCACCATGGGCCGCCGTACCGGCGTGGGTATCACCGCCGAGGGAGATATGCTGGCCGCTCTGGGTCTGCGCTACGGAACCGATCAGGCAACCGAGTTTGCCGAGAAGGTTCAGCGCACCCTGGCACTTGCCGCTTACCGTTCATCGGTCGAGATGGCAAAGGAGCGCGGTGCATTTGAGATATTTGACTGGAAACGCGAGCAGAAGAACCCCTTCATACTGCGTCTTAAGGAGGCTGATCCCCAGCTCTATGAGGATATGAAAAAGTACGGCCGCCGTAACATAGCATGTCTTACCATCGCCCCCACCGGCACAGTAAGCCTTATGACTCAGACCACCTCCGGTCTGGAGCCGGTATTCATGCCCGTATACAAGCGTCGCCGCAAGGTAAACCGCGATGACGAGAACGCCAACATCACCTTTACCGATGAGAACGGCGATGCATTTGAGGAGTTCATCGTGTTCCACCACAAGTTCGTGGAGTGGATGATTGCAAACGGCATCAACCCCGCCCAGAAATTCTCTTCCGAGGAGGTTGACGAGCTGGTTGCACGCTCACCCTACTACAAGGCTACTGCCCAGGATGTTGACTGGGTCAACAAGGTCAAGATGCAGGGTGCCATGCAGAAGTGGGTTGACCACTCCATCAGCGTCACCATCAACCTGCCGGGTGATGTATCAGAGGATCTGGTCAACCAGCTCTACGTAGAGGCATGGAAGAGCGGATGCAAGGGCTGCACCGTATACCGTGACGGCTCACGTGACGGTGTCCTGGTTGACGCCAAGAGTGACAAGAAGGCCGAAAAAGAGAAAAAGGACGCCAAGGAGCCTACCCTGGCACCTTGCGACTGCGAGCCGCGTCAGGTCATCGAGGTTCGTCCCCGCATACTCGAGGCCGATGTGGTACGTTTCCAGAACAACAAGGAGAAATGGGTGGCATTCGTGGGAATCCTGGATGGCCGTCCATATGAAATATTCACCGGTCTGCAGGACGACGAGGAGGGTATTGTACTGCCCAAGACAGTCGAGAAAGGCTGGATTATCAAGAACATAGATGAGGAGGGCCGTAAGCGCTACGACTTCCAGTTCACCAACAAACGCGGATACAAGGTTACCATCGAGGGCCTCTCCGAGAAGTTTGACAAGGAGTATTGGAACTACGCCAAGCTGATATCAGGCGTTCTCCGTTACCAGATGCCCATTGACCTCTGCATCAAACTCATCGGCTCACTTGACCTTGGTTCAGAGAACATCAACAACTGGAAGAACGGTGTAGAGCGCGCACTCAAGAAATACGTTCAGGACGGCACCGCCGTCAAGGGCGAGAAGTGCTCCGTCTGCGGCTCCGAGTCACTGGTTTACCAGGAGGGCTGCCTCATCTGCAAGAACTGCGGATCATCACGTTGCGGATAAAATGAAAATAAAGGAACAGACTATCACACTTGACAGCCTGCGGTTCTACGCCTACCACGGAGCAGAACCGCAGGAGGCCATAGTCGGTGCATGGTACACCGTTGACATCAGCATAAAGGCCGATGTCACCGACGCCATACTCAACGACAATCTGAGCGGAACAATCAACTACGCCAAAGTAGCTGAAGTCGCAAAACAGCAGATGCAGATCCGCTCCGCCCTGCTCGAACATGTAGCAGGCCGGATTGCACAGTCTCTGTTGGATAAATTCAGCAAAATGACGGAAGTGACGGTACGGGTGAGTAAGGAAAACCCGCCGGTTGGGATACCGTGCAGCAAGGCATCAGTTGAAATAACCGCAGTCCGTTAAAGGATTGCGGTTATTTTTACTGTAGAACCCTCTTTAGCCAGAGGTACCAGAGTACCCTCAACGCGGCTGCCATCTACAAGAAGCTCTTTCACTCCTCTCTGGGCACCGCTGCGGTTAACCACCTCAATGATGTATGTAGCACCGCGGAACTTGCGGGTGACGGTGAACTCCTTCATGTCGGGACTGATACAGGGATCAATCTCAAGGCCGTTATAGGTAGGCTTGATACCCAGAATGAACTGGGTTATGGTATACCAGTTCCAGGCGGCTGTACCCGTGAGCCATGAGTTCTTGCCCTCACCGGGACGGAAAGCATCCTTGCCCGCTACCATCTGTGAGTAAACGTAAGGCTCAACCTTATGCAGCGTCTGGTCCTTGATGTAAGCCGGACATATCTTGCGCCAGTATTCCATGGCAGCCTTTCCGTTACCGCGAACCGTCTCACCAATTATTACCCAAGGGTTGTTGTGGCAGAATATGCCGGCATTCTCCTTGTAGCCTGCCGGATAACTTGATATCTCACCGTACTCTATGTAATAACGGGTGAATGCGGGGTTGTTCAGCACTATGCCGTGCTCTGAGTCAAGACGCTCCTTGACGGAGTCAAGAGCCTTGTCGCAGAGACCTTCCTTAAGGCCGATGCCCGCCATGGTGCACCAACCGTTGGACTCGATGAAGATCTGGCCCTCCTCATTCTCCTTGGATCCCACCTTGCGGCCGAAGTAGTCATATGCACGCAGGAACCAATCACCGTCCCAACCGTATTTCTCGACAGAAACCACCATTTCATCGATGTATTTCTGTGCCCGGTCAGCCTCGGCGTTACGGCCCAGATGGCGGCAGAGCTCCACATAGTCACGTCCGCTGAATACGAACAGACCGGCAATCATCAGGCTCTCGGCCTTACTGCCCTCGGTCTTGTTCTCGGTAGTCTGGAAGCTCTCGTCGGGATCATTTGAGAAGCAGTTCAGGTTCATGCAGTCATTCCAGTCGGCACGTCCTATAAGCGGCAGTCCGTGCGGACCCAGATTGTTGATCACATGGTCGAATGATATGGTAAGATGCTCGAACAGGCTCTTCTCACTGCCCGGCACGTTATCGAACGGAACCGGCTCGTCCAGTATGCTGAAATCACCCGTCTCGCGCAGGTAACCGCAAACGCCGAATATGAGCCACATGGGGTCATCGTTGAATCCGCCGCCGATGCCGTCGTTGCCGCGCTTGGTCAGGGGCTGGTACTGGTGGTAGCAGCCGCCGTCGGCAAACTGGGTCGATGCAATATCGATTATGCGCTCGCGGGCACGCTCCGGAATCTGATGCACAAAACCAATCAGGTCCTGGTTGGAGTCACGGAATCCCATGCCGCGGCCTATGCCGCTCTCAAAGAACGACGCGCTGCGTGAGAAGCAGAAGGTGATCATGCACTGGTACTGGTTCCAGATGTTGACCGTACGGTCCAGGCGCTCATCGGCACTCTTGACAGAGAATATCTGCAGCAGGTTGTCCCAATACTCGCACAGGCGCTTGAACTCGGCGTCAACCTTGGCTGCGGTATCCAGACGTGACAGGGTCTCGTGGGCCATGCGCTTGTTGATTACGCCCTTGCTCTCCCACTTGTCATCCTGTGCATTCTCAACGTAACCCAGCACGAACACCAGGTCACGGCTCTCACCCGGTCCCAGTTCAATCTCCAGATAGTGAGATGCTATGGGTGACCATCCGTGGGCGACACTGTTACGGGGCTTGCCCTCAAGCACGGCCTGGGGTGCATCGAATCCGTTATACAAGCCCAGGAATGATTCTCGGTCGGTGTCAAAACCCTGCACGGGGACATTGACCGAATAGTATGCGTAGTGGTTGCGGCGCTCCTTGTATTCGGTCTTGTGATAGATGACAGAGCCCTCTATCTCAACCTCACCGGTAGAGAAGTTGCGCTGGAAATTCTCCATGTCGGTCGATGCGTTCCAAAGGCACCACTCCTGGAAGCTGAACAGCTTGAGCTTCTTCACCTTATCGGTAGTATTTGTCAGCGTCAGTTTCTGGACCTCGGCCCAGGTCTTGAGCGGTACAAAGAAGAGCACCTTTGCGGTGACGCCGTCCTTGCGGCCCTCGATTGAGGTGTAGTTCATGCCGTGACGGCACTCATAGAAATCAAGCTTGGTCTTGCAGGGTTTCCAGCCGGGATTCCAGACGGTCTCACCGTCCTTGATGTAGAAGTATCGGCCGCCCGCGTCCATCGGCACACCGTTATAACGGTAGCGTGTGATGCGGCGGAACTTGGCATCCTTGCAGAAGCTGTAACCGCCTGCGGTATTTGAAATCAGTCCGAAGAAATCCTCGGTGCCCAGATAGTTTATCCAAGGCCACGGGGTGCAGGGATCGGTAATTACATACTCCCTGGCCGCATCGTCGTAATGTCCGTATTCCTTTGCCATAGAAATTACTTCTTGATGGGGAACTTATATGCCAGCAGTCCCATTATAACGGCAATGACTGCCGGGATGAGTGAGAACAGAGACCATACCATGGTACGAACCGATTCGGTGACCGATGCAGGATCGATTGACATGTTGCCGAACTCATCAGGGATCATGCGTGCACCTGCCAGACCCAGCAGCAGGGCAATCAGTGAACCTGATATTGCACCGCCCAGTTTCTGGGCCATTGTTCCCGATGAGAATATCAGTCCGGTCGATGATGTTCCGAACTTCTCGGTGGCAAAGTCAGCCACATCGGCATACATTGACCACAGCAGAGGTGAGTAGAGACCTACGCCCACTGAGGTAAGGATAACCACTGCAACCATCAGCCAGATGTGCTTGGGGCTCATGGGGATGAAGAAGAACAGAACTGAGAATACCACGCAGATGACGGCAGCCCAGACGAATGCCATGCGCTTGGAGCCCACCCACTTTGCGAACTTGGGTGATACGCCTCCGAATATCATGCAGGTAACCTCACCGAATGCCATCAGCACGGTGTAGTTGATTATGAGTGAGCCCACTGTCACATCACCGCCCAGGCAGTATGAGATAAGATAACCTGCCACAGCATAACGGAATCCGTTGAAGAAGTTGGTGCAGAGGCCAATCAGTGTCAGGTATATCCAGGGTTTGTTCTTGAACAGGTCAACAAACTGGCTCAGAGAGTACTTCTCGGCCCTTACGGGTTTGAGACGCTCCTTTGTCATCAGACCGCAGGCCAGAGTCATGGCAGCGGCTATGATACCGAATGTGGCACCCAGCACAGCATACTGATGCGCATCGGTCCCGCCTACCATCTTCTGCAGATAGGGGAATGACAGCAACGTGATGAAACCCATGGCGTATGCACCCACCATCCGGTATGATGAGAACTGGTTCTTCTCATTGTCATCATCGGTCATGACGCCCAGGAGTGAGCCGTAGGGTACATTGACTGCAGTATAGACTGCCATCATGAGCAGATAGAGAACATATGCGTAAACTCGCTTGCCTGCGGGACCCAGGTCCGGTGTATAGAGCAGCAATGCGAATATCAGTCCGAACGGGATGGCACCGAAAATAAGCCACGGGCGGTATGTACCCCACTTGGACTGTGTGCGGTCGGCCAGACTGCCCATAATGGGGTCGGTGACCACGTCAAACAGACGTGCAATAAGCATCAGTGCAGCAGCATCGGCAAAGGTCAATCCGAAAACATTGGTGAAAAACAAGGGGAAGGCAATGGACATGATTTTCCATGTTATGCCACCTGCAGCAGCATCGCCAAGGGCGTATGCTATCTTCTCTCTGACTGTAGGTTTGTTGTAACTCATAATTGAAGCAATAAGGTTAGGTCTATCTTGAAAGTTTGTCTATCTCATAAAGTTCATCGGCTGTGAAGCCTGTGTTGTTGACGGCTTTGATGTCGGTCAGAATCTGCTCCGGAGAGCTTGCTCCCACCAGGACCGATGTCACCGTAGAGTCCTTGAGCAGCCATGCCAGCGCCATCTCGGAGAGGGTCTGGGAGCGGGAGGCTGCAATATCGTTCAGGCGCTGGAGTCTGGATACCAGATCCATGGTCAGCACCTCTTTTTTGAGGAAATGGTTGCGGGCCATTCTGGAATCGGCCGGAATACCCCTAAGGTAACGGTCCGACAGAAGTCCCTGATTCAGCGGTGAAAAGGCGGTAAATCCAACACCGGCCTCACAGCACTTGTCAAGGATTCCGCTCTCCTCCACCCTGCGGTCCATCATGTTGAAACGACCCTGGTAGATCAGACACGGAACATCGCGTTCCTTAAGGTAGCTGAAACAGAAATCCAGCGTGTCGACCGGATAGTTCGATATACCCACATACAACGCCTTACCCTGACGGACAATGTCCACCAGAGCCTGCATGGTCTCCTCAAGGGGAGTCTCCGGATCATAGCGGTGAGAGTAGAACAGGTCCACATACTCCAGGCGCATGCGTCTCAGGCTCTGGTCCAGACTGCTCATAAGATACTTTCTGGAGCCCCATTCGCCGTACGGTCCGGGCCACATGTCATAACCGGCTTTTGTGGTTATGAACAGCTCGTCGCGGTAGGGACGGAATGAAAGGTCCATCATACGACCCAGGTTCTCCTCGGCGCTACCGTACTCAGGTCCGTAGTTGTTAGCCAGATCAAAGCAGGTAATACCGTTGTCAAAAGCACACCGGGCAGTGGCATGAGCCTTGTCAAAGTCATCCACACTTCCAAAATTGTGCCAGAATCCCAAAGACACTGCCGGCAGTTTCACTCCGCTGTGTCCGCATCGGAAATATGGCATACTGCCGTCATAACGGGTATCGGCCGCCTTGTAATCAAGCTGGTCAGACATCAGTCGACAACAATGGGTTTGTACTTGGGAACCAGCAGTTTCATGATGGTCCAGCCAATCAGATAGGCAACGGCGCAGATACAGAATACAATCATGTAACCTGCCTCCTTACCCTCAAAACCAAGGAATGAGAATGCCGATCCCAGAGCGGCGCTCTTGGTAAAGAGCATACCGGCACCCTTGTTGATCATGAATGATGCCAGACCGCCCATTGTAGTACCCACACCTGTAATTGTTCCGATGGTTGACTTGGGGAACATATCACCGATGGTAGAATAGAGGTTGGCCGACCATGCCTGGTGTCCGGCACCTGCCAGGCCGATGATGATTGCGGGGAACCAAGCGCTGTACTTACCCAGAGGCTGTGCGAAGAGAGCCAGCAGCGGGAAGAACGCGAATATGAGCATAGCCTTCATACGGCCGGAATATGGCTCCATACCCTTCTTCTCGACAAAGAGTTTGGGCAGGTAACCGCCGCCTATACTTACCACTGTAACAATCAGATACAGGACAAAGATAAGCAGGATGGCCTCCTTGGAGTCTGAGCGGTAACCGTACTGGTCGCTGAAATAAGCGGGAGCCCAGAAGAGGAAGAACCACCATACACCGTCGGTAAAGAACTTACCGCAGATGAAAGCCCATGTCTGACGGAAGGTGAAACACTTGAAGAAGGGGATTGACTTTTCCTCCTTGGCAGCGGCTGCGGCAGCCTTGGCGGCAGCAAGTTCAGCTGCGTCATCCTGATGGATATACTCAAGCTCAGCCTGGTTGACGAATCTTGAATTCTCAGGTTTCTGATAGAGTCCGAACCAGAAGAACATCCATACAAAGCCCAGCGCACCAATGATGATGAACGCCATCTCCCAGCCCCACTTGGCGGCCAGAAGCGGAATACATGCGGGAGCTGCCAGAGCACCTACTGATGCACCGGCGTTGAATATTGAGGTTGCGAATGCGCGGTCCTTCTTGGGGAAATACTCGGCGGTAACCTTGATGGCTGCAGGGAAGTTACCTGACTCACCAAGAGCCAGCACCGCACGGCAGAACATGAACATATATACCGATACTGTCGATATGAGCAGGACTATATCGGCCGAATTCTTTGCGGCCTCCATTGACTCCACGCCCACCCATTTCAGAGCGGCCCATCCGCAGGCGGCATGCATGCAGGCACCTACCGACCATATGAATATGGCCCACAGATAACCTTTACGGGTACCCAGTCTGTCAATGAACTTGCCGCTGAACAGGCATGCTACGGCATAGAAAATGGAAAAGAAACCTGTTATGCTACCGTACTGGCTGTCGGTCCAATGGAAATCGGCCGAGATAAAGTCTTTCCAGGTTAGTGAAAGCACCTGACGGTCCAGGTAATTGACTGTTGTGGCCACAAACAGGAGGGCGCACAGCAACCAACGGAAATTAGTCATCCGCTGGGCTTTTGATTCTGAGTTGTTTGACATATGAATTTTTTAGGTTAGTTATTCAGTGTAATAGACACGCTTTACACGTATCGAAACGGTTGATATAATCTCATAAGGTATGGTTCCTAATATGTCGGAGAGCACATGAACCGGCAGGTTGGGGCCGAAAATCTCAACGCTGTCACCCTCCTGGCAATCGATATCGGTCACATCAATCATACACACATCCATGCATATGTTGCCCACGTAATATGCTTTCTGTCCGTTTACCAGACAGTATGCGTTGCCGTTGCCCAGATGGCGGTCCAGACCGTCGGCGTATCCGATAGGTATGGCTGCTATACGGGAGTGCTTGGTTATCTTGCCCTTGCGGCTGTAACCCACGGTCTCGCCCTTCTCAAGTTCGCGGATCTGGAGTATGGTGGTCTTAAGAGTGCAGACCGTCTCCAGCGGCTGGTTGTCGATAGGATTGATACCGTACAGTCCCAGTCCCAGACGAACCATGTCATAATGGACATTCGGGAAGCGCTCTATACCTGCAGAGTTGCAGATGTGACGCAGGATATGGTGCTTGAAGGCAGCCTGCAGTTCATCGGCCGCCTTGTCAAAACGCTCTATCTGGAGTTTGGTGAAATCATCAAAATCAGGGCTGTCGCTGCCCACAAAATGTGAGAATATGGAGCACGGGATCACCGCGGTCTGTTTCTGCAGACGGTGTACCAGCTCGGGCATATCCTCCGGGGCAAATCCCAGACGGTGCATACCGGTATCAACCTTGATATGTATCGGGAAGTTGGTAACACCGTTGTGCTCAGCCGCACGGATGATCATATCCAGCAGATGGAAGCTGTAAACCTCGGGCTCCAGCTTGTAGTCAAACAGGGTATTGAATGATGTACGCTCGGGGTTCATCACCATAATACTGGTGGTGATTCCGGCCTTACGCAGCTCGGCGCCCTCATCGGCCACAGCCACAGCCAGATAATCCACCTGACGGTCCTGCAGTGTCTTGGCCACCTCAATTGCTCCTGATCCGTAGGCCGATGCCTTTACCATGCAGATAATACCCGTCTCGATCGGGAGCATACCGCGGTAACGGTCCAGATTATCGGCCAATGCCTGAAGATTGACCTCAAGTATAGTCTCGTGGACCTTGAGTTCCAGACGCTCGGCAATCCTGTCGAACTCATAGACACGGGCTCCCTTGATAAGAATCAGCTCATTGTGGAAACTCTTCATCAAATCTGACTTGAGGAAGTCATCTGTAGTTTTGAAGAAGTATTTCTCAGGAACGTCAAAACGTTTCTTCTCGGATGAAATGTCATCACCTATACCAATCAGCTTGGTGATGCCGCGGCTCTCAACCAGCTGCGCCACCCTGCGGTAAAGCTCATGGACCGACCAGCCGGACTGAAGGATATCGGACAGTATCAGGGTACGGCTGCGGGACTTGTCATCCTGACGGCGCGCCATGAAATCAAGCGCAATACCCAGTGAAGATATATCGGAGTTGTAACTGTCATTGATGACTATGCAGCCCTGCTTGCCGTCCTTCACTTCCAGACGCATTGCCAGAGGCTCCAGCTGTGCCATTCGTTCCGTGATCTTCTCGGGCGGAACCATCAGGTAGATGCAGACAGCCAGACAGTGGAGCGCATCCTCAATGGAGGCGTCATCTATGAACGGTATGGTGAACTTGTTCTCAAGACCTATGTAACGGTAGCTTATCTCAGTGGAGCTCTCTCCTTTTACGACCGATGAGATAAAGAGCGGCTTGTCCTGATTCCTGCGTGACCATGCGATCTCACGGGCTGTGATGATGGATTTGTCCACGCAGCTCTGTATCAGGTCATTGTCACCGTTGTAGATGACCACGTCGCAATCCTGGAACAGGCGCAGCTTCTCAATGCACTTGTCCTGAAGCGACTGGAAATTCTCCTGATGTGCCAGGCCGATGTTTGAGATGACGCCTATGGTAGGCTTGATGATCTTCCAGAGCTGGCGCATCTCATCCTTCTTGGAGATACCGGCCTCGAAGATTCCTATCTCGGACTGCTTGTTCAGAAGCCATACTGACAGCGGGACACCTATCTGAGAGTTGTAGCTCTTGGGCGAGCGTGTAACCGCATAATCCGGCTCGAGCAGCTGATAGAGCCACTCCTTGATAATGGTCTTGCCGTTACTGCCGGTTATGCCTATGACTGGAATGTCAAAGTTCTTCCTGTGTGCTGCAGCCAGAGTCTGAAGCGCAGCCAGCGAGTCCCTGACAAGAAGGAAGTTGGTCTCCTGATAGTCATCCATGTTATCCGGGAGGTAACTGACTACAAAATTCCTTACACCTCTTTTGTAGAGTTCGCGTATATAGTTGTGACCGTCATTACGTTTGGTCTTCAAAGCAAAGAAAATGGTCTCGGCGGGGAAACAGAGAGACCGGCTGTCAGTCAGTAACCATGATATTCTGGCCGGGCAGAAACCGTGCCTTTCGGCCCCCGTCATAGCGACGATATCATCTATGGAATATGTCATTTCGTGTAGTAATTTTCCGGTTTGCCAAAGATAATCATTATTTGCGTCACCATATTAAAAAAGACAATATATAGATAAAAAGACTTCATATTCACACTAATTTGGTACATTTGCCGTTTGAACAACAAAAGAAGAGAGGATGCAGAACGCTGAAGAGGAACAACCAATAGTCAACCTGCTCAAAACCATCGACTCCCCCGACGACCTCAAGAAACTGAGTCCGGAGCAGTTACCCCAGGTTTGTGATGAGCTCAGACAGATGATCATTGACGAGCTCTCCCACAACCCCGGCCATTTTGGCTCAAGTCTGGGTACTGTCGAGTTGACCGTAGCTCTGCATTATGTCTTCAATACCCCCGATGACCGTATCGTATGGGATGTAGGACATCAGGCCTACGGACACAAGATCCTTACCGGCCGCCGCGACATTTTCTGCACCAACCGCAAGTTCGGCGGACTGCGTCCCTTCCCCTCACCCGATGAGAGCGTCTACGACACCTTTACCGCAGGACATGCGTCCAACTCCATATCGGCCGCACTCGGTATGGCCGTGGCCGATAAGCGCAACGGCAACTCATCCCGCCGCGTAGTAGCCGTGATAGGTGACGGAGCCATGAGCGGAGGACTGGCATTCGAGGGCATCAACAACGCATCCATAACTGACAACGACCTGCTCATTATCCTCAACGACAACGATATGAGCATATCGCAGAGCGTAGGAGGCATGCGCAGCTATCTGACACAGCTCCACACCTCACGCTCATACAACAAGTTCCGCTACTACGTATCAAGGGTACTAGACAAGCTGGGACTCATGACTGACCAGAAGCGCCGTGACATAATACGCCGCAACAACCATATCAAGATAAAGCTCACCCACCAGAACAACATGTTCGAAGGTATGGATATCCGATACTTCGGACCCATTGACGGACACAACGTCCAGAACCTGGTACGCGTGCTGAGCAATATCAAGAACATGCACGGCCCCAAGCTGCTGCATATCAAGACCGTCAAGGGCAAGGGTTACGAGCCGGCCGAGAAAGACTCAGCCATTTGGCATGCCCCCGGACTCTTTGACAAGGTCACCGGCGAGCGCATAGTCCGCAACGGCAACGGCCAGCCGCCCCTGTTCCAGGACGTATTCGGCGAGACCCTGCTCGAACTCATGCGTGAGAACTCCAAGATCATAGGCATCACACCCGCCATGCCCATAGGCTGCAGCATGGATATCCCCATGAAGGTCTATCCCGACCGCTGCTTTGACGTAGGTATTGCCGAGGGTCACGCCGTCACATTCTCAGGCGGTCTTGCCAAGGAGGGCATGATGCCGTTCTGCAACATCTACTCGTCATTCATGCAGCGTGCCTATGACAACGTCATACACGATGTCGCCATACAGAAACTCAATGTAGTAATCTGTCTGGACCGCGCCGGTCTGGTAGGTGAAGACGGCCCCACCCATCACGGAGCCTTTGACCTGGCGTTCCTGCGCCCCATCCCCAACCTGACCATCGCATCGCCGTATGATGAGATAGAGCTGCGCAACCTCATGTATACCGCCCAGCTCCCCGACCAGGGACCTTTTATAATCCGATACCCGCGCGGCCGCGGCATCCTGTCCGACTGGCGCAAGCCGTTCGAGCCCGTTGTCATCGGCACCGGACGTAAACTGAAGGAGGGCGATGACGTTGCGGTCCTCTCCATCGGCCCCATAGGAAATCTGGCTGAGCAGGCCATTGCATCATGGGAGAAGGAGAGCGGAAAGACTGCCGCACTCTATGATATGAGATTCCTCAAGCCTATCGACACATCCATATTAAGGGAGGTGTCCAAGAAATACAGCCGTATCATTACCATTGAAAACGGCGCAGTGACCGGAGGATTGGGCACCGCAGTAGTTGAATACATGGCTGATAACGGCTTCAATCCTGTTATAAAGCGTATGGGGCTGCCCGACCGTTTCATCGAGCACGGCTCAACGCCTCAGTTACTGCATCTCTGTCACATTGATGAAGATGCCATCATCAGCGCACTGAGTGAGCTGACATCAAAACCTTTAAAAACCGGAAAATGAAAATCGTTATTGCAGGAGCAGGAAATGTTGGTATCCATCTGGCCAAGTTGCTGGCCGGAGAGAACCAGGACATTGTCCTTATTGACGAAAGCCCTGAAAAGCTGGCCCGTCTTGACTCCAGTTTCGACCTTCTCACCATTCAGGAATCACCCGTATCGCTGCACGGTCTTAAGGAAGCCGGCGCCGGCAGTGCGGACCTCTTCGTGGCAGTAACCACCGATGAGAGCCGAAACATCATATCCGCCCAACTTGCCCATCATCTGGGAGCCAAGAAAACGGTTGCCCGAATAAACAACTACGAGTATCTCCAGCCCAAGCACATGGAGTACTTCAACAGCATCGGACTGGATTCACTCATCTATCCGGAGCTTCTGGCCGCCAAGGATATTGTGGACGGCATGAAACTCAGTTGGATCCGTCAGTGGTGGGAATTCGCCGGCGGAGCCCTGGTAATGATGGGTATCAAGCTGCGTGACAACGCCCAGATACTTAACATGCCTCTGGCTGAACTCGGCAAGGAACTCCCGTACCACATCGTAGCCATTCTCCGTGAAGGTGAGACTATCATCCCGAGCGGATCTGACCGTATGCAGGCAGGTGACCTGGTCTACTTCATGACCATGAAGAAGCATATTCCCCATATCCGCAAGATTGCAGGTAAGGAGGAACTGCCCGATGTGCGTGACGTCATAATCATGGGCGGCAGCCGAATTGCCGTTCGTACCGCACAGCTCATGCCCGACTACATGAACCTCAAGATAATAGAGAGTGACATGGAGCGCTGCGAGCGCCTGACCGAACTCTGTGACGACAAGGTGATGATCATAAACGGTGACGGACGTGATCCCAGCCTGCTCATGAGTGAGGGAATTGAACATACCGAGGCATTCGTAGCCCTGACCGACAACTCCGAGACCAACATCCTGGCCTGCCTTGCAGCCAAGCGCTTCGGAGTGACCAAGACCATAGCCGAGGTTGAAAACATAGACTACATCAACATGGCCGAGAAGCTGGATATCGGCACCGTAATCAACAAGAAGAAGATTGCAGCCAGCCACATCTACCAGATGATGCTTGATGCCGATGTCACCAACGTCAAGTGTCTGACATTCGCCAATGCCGATGTTGCCGAGTTCAACGTCATAGAGGGTGCCAAGATCACCCGCAGTCAGGTAAAGGACATCTCATTCCCGCGTGGAGTGACCATCGGCGGACTTATCCGCAACAAGGAGGCTATCATCGTTACCGGTAACACACAGATTCAGCCCGGTGACCATGTAGTCGTATTCTGTCTTGAAGGAATGATTAAGACTATAGAGAAGTATTTCAATTGATACACGTAAAGATCATACACCGCATACTGGGAGTCCTGCTTCTGATTGAATCAGGGATACTGCTGCTCTGCGCACTGCTGCCCATCTTCTATGGTGAGGACGATATGTTCGGATTCATCATGGCATCGCTCATCAGTGCCTGCTGCGGCATGACATTCATGATGATAGGCAAGAGCGCCCGCAAGAGAGAGGGAGCCATGACCCGCCGCGACGGATACATCGTTGTAGCCGTAAGCTGGGTACTCTTCTCGATATTCGGCTCCCTGCCATTCTACGTGAGCGGCTATATACCGTCATTTACCGATGCCTTCTTCGAGACCATGTCCGGATTCACTACTACCGGCGCCACCATCATACAGGATGTCGAAGTGATTCCTCACGGACTGCTCTTCTGGCGTAGCCTGACACAGTGGATCGGCGGTTTGGGTATAGTATTCTTCACGGTGGCCGTATTGCCTATATTCGGTGTAGGCGAGGTTCAGCTCTTCGCAGCCGAGGCCATCGGCCCCACCCGAAACAAGCTTCATCCGCGTATCAGTATAAGCGGCCGATGGATCATCACCGTCTACCTGCTCATAACTGTTCTTTGTGCTGTTGCCTTGAGACTGTGCGGCATGGGTATCTTTGACAGTGTAAACCACGCCCTTACTACAGCCGCCACCGGCGGATTCTCAACCAAGAACGCAAGCATAGCATACTTCAATTCGCATACAATTGAGTATGTCATCACCTTCTTTATGTTCCTGTCAGGTGTCAACTACGGACTGATATTTTTCCTGGTATTCCGCGGTCAGGTACGCAAACTGATAGAGGACACACAGTTCAAGTGGTATCTCATGTTACTGCTCCTGTTCACCGCGATAGTGGGCATCGGACTATTCATTTCCACACCCTACAACGCATCCGCTTCACTGCGTAACGCGCTGTTCCATGTAACGGCCATCATAACCACCACCGGATTCACGTCAACCGACTACACCCTGTGGCCCCCGTTCATATGGATGACACTGGGTCTGTGCTTCTATTTCGGTGCCTGCGCCGGATCAACCACCGGTGGTATGAAGGCCATCCGAATAGCCGTTCTCGTCAAGTCCATGCGCAATGAGTTCAACCGCATACTGCACCCCAACGCAGTGCTTCCGGTCCGCATCAACGGCAAGGTCATACCTCCGTCAACACGTCAGAGCGTGCTCACGTTCAGCATATTCTTCTTTGCGCTTGTATTTGTAGGCTGGTTCTTCTACCTGGCCATAGGAATAGACATAGCCGAGGCATACGGAATCTCACTCTCATGCCTGAGTAACATCGGTCTGACAATAGGTAATCACGGATGTAACATTCCGTGGAGTGACATGCCCTCGATAGGCAAATGGTTCTCAACCTTCCTGATGCTGGTCGGCCGACTTGAGGTCTTCAGCGTCCTGCTTATTATCACTCCCTCCTTCTGGAAGCATAACTAACAGTTCCCTGACATCACTGCGCATACGCTCATACAGCTCGCAGCCTTTGTAGTCAGTGTTCTTGCGTATGGCCTCGGCCAGACCCATCTGACTGTGCTGATAAGCGCTGATCTCGTTATGGTATTGCTGGTTGTGGACGGCAAAACGCTGAATCTCGGCCTCACGCTCCTGACGCAGCACCGTGCATACCGGCATAAGCAGTTTCATTATAACGTTCTCCACAAGGTGATGTCCCTGCAGGAACAGATAGGTGTTATCCTCTCTCACACCCATTGAGGTAAGCTCCTTGCGCAGGGCTGCGACCTCGGGAATGGCCTCAGGATAATGGTTCTCCATCCAGCGTATCTTATGGCTCACCCTCTCCGTCACGCTCAGTATGGCTCCCTGCGGACGGCGTACGTCAACAGACTTGAGTCTTATGTCCAGATTCAGGTCCTGCATGCTGTAATTGTTATGCAGTTTATTGCGGTAGAACCATACATTCCACACGAACAGCGGATAAACAGCTTTTGAATAGAGCTCCATGAAAGCCTCGAAATCAATCAGGCGATGGTCATTAAGGGTACACTGTACGCATATCTGATGCAGGCTGCCGGCCCAGCACTGATAGTTCTCAATTGCATAGGCATAGGTCTGGATGACGTACGGATTGCTGATTATCTCCCTTGATGTCTGGGTAACACCCTGCAGCAGCCAGTCATAGTCACTGTCCACGCATGCAATCAGGCTCTTTCCCAGTCCGTTATGCTCAATGCAGGATCTCAGGGCCGATTTCTTACCCTTGGTCAGGCCGCCGCGGTTAGGCAGCATTATCTGGAAATAGCGCTCCGGAGTCTCGAATTCATCCAACAGCAGACGCCAGAAAGAGACATCGTCATAACTCTCCACGAAAGCCACGATACGGCCTCTGCGCTTGCTTGGCAACAGCTTGTCGGCCGCCTCGAAATAACGGGAAGAAATATTGTCTGTAAGTCTCTTCATGCCGGATTACCCCTTACTTTACAGTAATGTCCTCAACATCATATACCGAATCCATCCAGCCGTCCATAATCAGTGCCGGTGAATGGGTGGTCATAATAATCTGACAATTGGGGTTGAGTGAACGCACGCGCTGAATAAGCTGCTGCTGCCACTCTATATGAAGTGAAATTTCCGGCTCGTCCATAAGAAGCACTCCGGGAGTCATATCCTGAACCAGAGTGGTAAGCATAATGACCAGCAGCTGCTTTTCGCCCGATGACAGATTGTACGGCAGCAGTGTAGTGCCGAACTGGTCAAACAGAATCTCGTTGCTGGTACGGATTATCTTCTTGCCCGTATCGGTGAACAGTTCGTCCATATAATCCATGAACTTTATCTTGGGGGCCGATATCTCCTGCGCCTCACGGATCTTCTCGGGATCGCCCGATGTGAGCAGCTGGATGGTGCGGTTGCCTATGTTCACCTGATAATCCAGGTAACGGCGCTGAAGCTTGTAGAGCTGCCAGTCAAGTTCCGATACCACGCTCTTGTCGGACATCTTCTCCAGCAGGTTGCTGTGCATGAGCGGACGGTCGATGCTCCTGATTACGTCATACTTGATCTTGGAAGAACCTTCAGGGAAATATTCTATCTGGACCTCAGGAGTCTCCTCCTGGCTGTTACCGGCCAGATAATCAAGACGGGCTACGGTCTTGTTGAGAATGGTACTCTTACCGGTGCCGTTAACACCGCTAAGAATGTTCACGTCCGGACGCAGGTTCCAGACTATGTGCTTTCTTCCCCAGAGGGAATTTATCTCTATGCGGCTAATGCCATCAGCGTATCCGTTTTCCATAATCATGACTGTTTACGGGTTCTGTTCGGTAAATATAGGAAAAAAAAAGAAGAGTTACCGTACGGTTCCTCTTCTCTTTTTTTGGCGGCGCGTGATTCACATCAAACGATACCCAATGATATTTATAAAAAGGACTATCTATCTAGATTATCAATCACTAACGGAGTGTCCGTTTTGTGATTGCGCTACAAAGATATTCTTTATTTTTTAATCTGTATATTTTTGAGGGGTATTTAAGTGATTTTTGCAGATGATAACACTTTAGAGAGCCGTTTTTAAGCGACACACTGCATATTTATTCACTTATGCTCAATCCGTTAAGAAGTTTCAGATACAAGGGCACAGCCTGTTCCAACTCCTCCAGTGTGACATATTCATCGGCCGTATGTGAACGGGCCGACTGGCCCGGACCCAACTTGAATGACGGACATGAAAGGATGGCCTGATCAGAAAGCGTAGGTGATCCGTAGGGTTTCAAACCCAGGCTCTCAGCCTTGCGGATTAAGGGATGGTTTTGGTCAATCCTTGACGAATTCAGGTTGAACGAACGTGCCTTGACCTCGCAATACTCGGGCAGCATTGCGCTGATTATGTCAAACACCTCATGGTTGGAGTAGAGTTCGTTGGTGCGGACATCGGCCGTAAAGGTACAAGTGTCGGGAATCACGTTGTGCTGTGTTCCGGCATTGATCATCGTTATGGTGAACTTGACCGGTCCAAGCAGATCGGACACCTTGTCAAAACTGAATGTACGGAGTTTTTCAATCAACTCCGTGGCGCGGTAAAGTGCATTGATGCCCTCGTTACGTGCTGCATGTCCGGCTTTGCCGTGAACCGTAAAGTCCAGAACCATCAGACCCTTCTCGGCCACAGCCGGCTGCATTCCGGTAGGCTCGCCAATGATAGCCACATCCACCTTGGGTAAGCTGTTTACTGCCAGTTTCATACCGTTCTGTCCGTTCCTCTCCTCCTCGACCGTAGCCAGGAACAGGGGGTTGTAAGACTGAGGTTTGCTGTCCAACTCATAGAAAGCATATAGCAGCGAAACCAGTCCTGCGCCGTCATCATTGCTGCCCAGTCCGTACAGTTTTCCGTCCTCAACGGTAGGAGTGAACGGATCCTTTGTCCAGCCTGCAACCGGCTTTACTGTATCCATATGGCTGTTGAGCAGAATAGTAGGCTTGGCGGGATCATAACTGTGGCCATAGCACAAAAGATTAAGCCCTATGCACTCGGGCTTGTAGCCATGACTCTCCATATCGGCCTTCAATATGGCCGATACCTCCTGCTCCGAACCCGTGGTTGACGGAGTGGCAATGAGCCGCTTAAGCAGTTCCAGTTGTTCCATATGTGCAAAGGTAAAGGTTTTATGCAATTTCTCCCTTTTCACGAGCGGAAAGTTCCCGTATCATGCCTATTGCGAAGGGCAGGGCAATTGAGAATGTAATCACATCGGCCGTGGCCATAGTAGCCTCAAGGCCCTCAAGACCCCATATGGCAGGCATTATGAAGAATACCGGATAGAATGCAAAACCGTGTCGGCTCATAGCCAGCACCGTGGCTTTTCCGGTACGGCGTATATTCTGCAGCAGCATGTTTGTAGGCGTAGTCAGACCCACCAGCGGGAAGGCCACGCACTGCCAGCGCAGCACCACCGCACCAATGCGTATCAGTTCCGGATCCTCGTCACGGAAGAACGATATTATCTCAGGAGCGAATATCCATCCCAGCGTAGACATTACAATCAGCACAATCACGCAAACCTGAATTGTAAACATGTATGACTGCCTTACGCGGCCGTACAGTTTGGCACCCCAGTTGAATCCGCAAACCGGCTGGAATCCCTGGCCCACGCCAAGTATCACCGCCATTGCGCACTGCATTATCCTGGCCACCACGGTAAAGGCAGCAATGGTCGATGCCTCCTGCCCCTGCAGCGCATAACTTGCTGCCGCCCAGTTCATGCAGATGGCCGATATGCTTGAGAGTGACTGACGCATAAGTGAAGGCAGACCACCAGCACCGATCTCGCGATAACGGTCCAGAGACGGTGCAAAGTTTCGCAGTTTTATATGCACGTTTCCGTCAAGCGTAGTAGCCCACAACAGCAGGCTCCATGAAATGAACTGGCTTATAAGCGTAGCTACAGCGGCACCCGTAACACCCATCTCCAACCGGTTGATAAGCAGCCAGTCAAAGAAGATGTTCAGTACCATACCAACCGCTATGCCTATCATGGCCAGCATGGCGTTGCCCTGCAGTCGCAGCTGGTTGTTCAGAGTCATCTGTGACACCAGGAACGGCGTGGCCACCAGTATCCACTTAAGGTAAGCGTTTGAGTAAGGAACTACATCAGGTGTAGCACCAAGCATTCGAGACAGCGGGGTCATGAACAGCATACCCGCAATCATGAATATCAGACCAACCAGGAATGATGAAAAGAATCCGGTAGCCGCCATCTTGCCCGCACCCTCCGCATCACGCGCGCCCAGCGCACGGGACATGTAGTTGCCGGACCCGTGACCAAAGAAAAAGCCGAAAGCCTGTATGATTGACTGGTATGAGAAAGCCACACCCACACCCGCCGTAGCGAATGTGCTGATGTGGCCCACAAACCATGAATCTACAATGTTGTAGATGGCCGATATGGACATACTGATAATGGTAGGTACGGCAAAGCTGAGTACCAACCTTGGTATCGGAGT
>JAEEGG010002468.1_pt1 | contig 47633 bp, 42 predicted proteins | sample 9134161 | NCBI WGS metagenome assembly JAEEGG01 (sample SAMN16246543, study PRJNA631951) | gut metagenome | biome: gut microbiome; feature: rumen; material: CR-attached | host: Bos | place: Iran: Karaj | collected 2018-10
CGACCGTGCTTGCCGAGCTGGACCGCGCTGAGAAGAACGGTGACGTGGTCCGCCTGTACCGCACGATGCAGATACTCGACATCGACGGGCAGAAGGTCATGGACGGCAGCGTGATCCCGCTGTCCGAGCGGTTCAATGCCGAGAGGGAGGATATACGGTATAGCAGAGAGTTCGCAGATGCCATTGATCTTCTGGATCAAGGTAAACTCCCGCGTGACGCTGATACATATATTCAGGTTTTAGATCATACCCCAAACGTATACATTGAACGAGCAAAGTCAAAAGACCGGCGCATAATAATGTCTTGGGAGACCGCTTACCTTGCAAAGAAAAAAGGCGGAACACAAGCAGGCAATTACCACAATCTCGGTCCAAAAACAATGAAACAGATACCCGTAAAATTGGCCGACCCTGAGTATATTGTCCTCCGCCCCGACGGACGAATTAACGCAATCTTGGAGTTGAAAAAGAAAAACAGGCCCGTTCTTATATCCGTTGAGATGGAGGCATATGAGCATACCAAGCAGGAAAACACCGACGATGATGATATCTACAATCTTATCGTTACGGTCATGGACGCTAGTCATAATTATCTAATAAATTCCGTATTTGGGAAAGGAAAAATTGTTTTAAATAAAAAAAACGAAGACCCCGTGCACTTTATTTCCCGACTGAAACTGTCGCAGAATGCGACGATGCCGGGCAATGATCTCACAGAGCCTTCCGAGGAAAAAGATATCACATCTGACAAAAAAGTCAAGTCTTCAGGTGAAAGTTATTCCCGCGAAGTCGACCCGACCGTGCTTGCCGAGCTGGACCGCGCAGAGAAGAACGGCGACGTGATCCGCCTGTACCGCACGATGCAGATACTCGACATCGACGGACAGAAGGTCATGATGTCACCCATGAACGCGAGACGCGGCAAGGGGAAGGACGTCAAGTGGGACCCGCCGACCCGGTCACCTACGACGACGACGGCAACGTGATCTCCCTGTCCGAACGGTTCAATTCCGAGCAGGAGGATATACGGTATAGCCGGGAGATCAGCCAAGATGAAGTGAAAAATGCCCCCGTAAGTTTTGGTATCACAAAGCTTAACGATTATATTCATGTCCAAAATCAGGTTTTTCTTACCCTGATGAGAGAAGGTTTTTTCAATGAGAACAACCGTCGAATTGTAACCAACCGAGACAGTAAGAAAGATATTGAAATTGGCAAGCGCGGAATAGAAGAAACATTTGGAAAAGGTAATCGTTTTCAAAATCTCCCCAGAATTCTTAAGGAATTAAAACTTGCGGCGGTTCGACTCATACCGGACATGATAGAAAATGGGGAAATAGTCGATGCAGATGTTTCAAATAAACACAACGGAAAATCCGGAATTACATATAGCTATATTAAAAGCAATCTGACTGTAGATGGTACTACATATCCGGTATATATAGATATTCGGCAGAGTCCTCAGAAAAATATGTTTTGGGTACATAGTATTAGGACCGAGAAAAGCCAGCGTCTCGGGGCAGGATCGGATAATACCGATAACGATGCCGTCAATGAGCCGCTGACTTCTAAGCTGGATGATACCACATCCGGCGAAAAAGTCAACACCCAAAATGAAAAGCATTCCCGCGAAGTTGATCCGACCGTGCTTGCCGAATTGGACCGCGCTGAGAAGAACGGCAGTTCCCGCAACAGCATTGAGCTCGACCCGGGCGTGATCGACACGTATTACAACAGCCTCCCGATCAGCAAGAAGGAGCAGCCCGAGCGCAAGATCAGCAAGACCCGCACGAACACCTACGAGCTTTCGGGCTTCTTCGATAAGGTCATCAACGACCTCAAGGACGCCGACGAAGGTATGTATGCCTACGACGTCGTCCACGAGAAACAGACCACCGACGCGGCCCGTGAGAGGCTCCTCGCGGACTTTGAGGGCAAAGCGGATTTTCTTAACGGAAAAGCACGCGGCAGAACAGCAGATCTTCCGATTTTTATCGGAAGATTTTTTTATCTGTAATTCTTTCCGGAAATTTTGACCATTGATAAAAACACCCGAGTGGGGAAAACTGCAAACGGTGTCCCGAGAAAAGTCGGAAAGGAAAACAGACAGATGGCAAACCTGACTTCCAAAGAACTTTCTGCCCTTGAGGATCAGATCAAATCCGAGCAGGTGCTTGTGAAAAAATACAGAGCGATGGCCTGTCTTTGCAGCGATATGACCACGAAGACAAGCTTCGATTCCTACGCCGACAAGCACCAGCAGCACTGCGATACCCTCATGGGATTTCTTCAGTAAAGGGGGGCATGGATCATGGCTGACTTCAACCAATGCACGTCTATACTCGACGAGCAGGAAATGCTCAACGATTTCCTTATCAGTCAGAAGCATATCACTTCCGGGTACAACACTTACGCAGGCGAATGCGTGAATGCCCAGCTCAGGAACACCTTCCTGAACATTCTTGACGACGAGCACAAAATACAGGCCGATATTTTCGGCAGCATGCAGGCAAAGGGCTTTTATCAGACCGAGCCGGCAGATCAGCAAAAGGTCCGGCAGGCAAAGCAGAAGCTTTCGCAGGCTTGAAATAATCGCCAAAGGAGATGCCTGACGACGCTCGCGCGTATGGTAAACCGGCAGCATTTCGCTCCGGAACGCGCATGACGTCGGATCGCCGAAGAAAATGATACGGGTCTCCGGAGCCATGCAAGGCTTCCGGAGACCCGTCATCGTTCGTTCAGTTTGTTTTGCCGCCCTTGTATTTCAGCCTGGTGGCCTCTCCGCCGCGTATGTGCCGTTCCGATTTATTGAGCTCAAGTATGCTTTTTACCTGGCGGTAAAGGTTCAGATTGTAATGCTCAAGACGTTCCGTAAGGTCCTTATGTACGGTGCTTTTACTTATTCCGAACTTTTTCGCCGCGGCCCTGACCGTTGCTTTGTTTTCGATGATATAATCGGCAAGGTCGCAGGCTCGTTCTTCCAGATTGGTACGTATTTTTACCACTCCCCGCATATGACCTGTGTGATTATATGCCGATATGCGGGAGGCTATGCCCGATCATAAAAGAGGAGGCGCGTCGAACATACGCGCCTCACGAGCCGCGATCGCGGTTTTATTTTTTTGCGCGGACCTTGGCCAGTTTTGCGAAGCGGGGGAGGCCGGACTGCTGAGCGCGCCCGTTTTCGCCCTGTATGAGCGGGAGTATATAATCTATCATTTCCTGCGTTACTCCGGAGCCGTCCGGGAGTATCCATTCTTCGGGGACCTTCTTTTCGAAATTGGCGGCCTCGCTCAGCGGAACGAGCACGGTCCCGCAGGCATATCCGCCGTTTTTCTCTTCGCGCCGGAATGCGACCATTTTCCCGCTCTCTCCGTTCACCGCGGCCTCCACGGCGGCTCTGCCGGCCATGACGGCCTCGTCTATATCGGTGCGCGACGCAAGATGCGCTCCGCAGCGCTGAAGAAGGCTGAGCTCAATGCCCCGCGTCTTGGCGCCGGTACGTTCCTTGACCTTTGCCGCGAGGAAAGAGGCAAGTCCGCCGAGCTGAGTATGCCCGAAGGCGTCCTTGGCGCCGTTTCCGGAGGCGTACTCGGATATGAACGTGCCGTTTTTGTCGTGGATGCCTTCGGATACCGCTATGAATGCGCTGCCCTTGTCATTGAGCAGAGCGCTGACACGGTCAAGGAACGCGTCAAGCTCGAATTCCTTTTCCGGAAGATATATCAGATCGGGCCCGGCTCCGAAATGCGCCGCCAAAGCCGCGGAGGCCGTAAGCCATCCGGCGTGACGCCCCATGATCTCGACTATCGTCACCTGTCCGTAGTCGTAAACCGAAGCGTCGAGAGATATCTCCATACATGAAGTGGCGATATACCTTGCCGCGCTGCCGAAGCCCGGGCAGTGATCCGTGCCTCCGAGATCGTTGTCTATGGTCTTGGGTATGCCTATCACGCGGCAATCCCATCCCGAGCGGGCCATGTAGCGACTTACCTTTTCACAGGTATCCATGCTGTCGTTGCCGCCGTTATAGAAGAAATAGCGAATGTCGTATTTTCTGAATATCCCGAGCAGCCGCTTATAATCGGTATCGTCCTTGTCCGGGTCGGCAAGCTTGTACCGGCAGGAGCCGAGAGCGGAAGAGGGTGTATTCGGAAGAAGCTCGAGCTCGTTCGGATCCTCGGCGGAAATATCGTACAGCACGTCGTTGAGTATTCCCTTTATGCCGTGCGCCGCTCCGTATACCGCGGTGATCCGCGGGTCGGCCAGCGCGGCCTTGACCGCGCCGTAAAAGCTTGCGTTGATGACGGAGGTAGGTCCGCCGGACTGCCCGAAAACACATGCGCCCTTTAAAATATCCATGATAAGCCTCCGAAAAAGTTCATGCGGCAATGTTTTCGCCGCGCAAAAGCATTGCCCGCAGAGTATGGTCGGGTCTGAGCGCCCCGCCCCGGCGGGGCGCGGCGTCAACAATGATATTATAGCATAGTATATGCCAAAATAAAGCTTTTATTTTGCCGCCCGCGGAGCTATAATAACGGTGTCGGATATCACCGTCATAACAGGAGGGGAGCGCATAAAATGCCTATCGTAACATCGACCGAAATGTTCAAAAAAGCCTACGCCGGCGGATATGCCATAGGCGCTTTCAACGTAAACAACATGGAGATCATTCAGGGTATCACGGAAGCGGCGAAGGAAGTGAACGCCCCGCTTATACTGCAGGTCTCCGCCGGAGCGAGAAAATACGCAAAACACGTATATCTCATGAAGCTTATCGAGGCTGCGGTGGAGGACACCGGCCTTCCGATATGCGTTCATCTTGACCACGGAGCCGATTTTGAGATCTGCCGCAGCTGCATCGACGGAGGCTTTTCTTCCGTAATGATAGACGGGTCAAGCCACAGCTTCGAGGACAACATCGCGCTGACCCGCAAGGTGGTCGAGTATGCCCACGATCACGGAGTAGTCGTGGAAGGGGAGCTCGGACGTCTTGAAGGCGTTGAAGACGACGTCAACGTCTCCTCAGAAGATTCCAGCTATACCGATCCCGCTCAGGTCGAAGAATTTGTCCGCAGTACGGGAGTCGATTCCCTTGCCATAGCCATAGGCACCAGCCACGGCGCTTATAAATTCAAGCCCGGTCAGAAGCCTCAGCTTCGTTTTGACATACTCGAGGAAGTGGAGCGCAGGCTGCCCGGCTTCCCGATAGTCCTGCACGGTTCGTCGTCCGTCCTGCCGGAATACGTGGAAGTGGTAAACAAATACGGCGGGAACATGCCCGACGCGGTGGGCATACCCGAGGATATGCTGAGGCAGGCCGCGAAAATGGCCGTATGCAAGATAAATATCGATTCCGACCTGCGTCTCGGCTTCACCGCCGCGGTACGCCGTCATCTCGCGGAAAACCCCGGTCATTTCGATCCGCGGCAGTATCTGACTCCCGCCCGCGACAATATAAGAGAGATAGTGAAACGCAAAATAGTCAAGGTCCTCGGCTGTGACGGCAAGGCCTGATAAACAGAGCAAACGGCAAGAGCGCCGCGGTCGTGCCGACCGCGGCGCTCAAGTTATTTCTCTCATTCGTCTCCGGGGAATTCAAGCTGGTCGACGAACACGTCCTGGAATTGCGGATCGGCCGCAAGCTCGAGATAGTCGCAGAATGCGCCTATGCGTTTTGCCCGCTCATATTCCGGCTCGCTGAGCAGGCACAGCTTCGCGCCCTGACCCGCCGCATTTCCTATGGCGATCACTCTGTCGCCGAGCTGCGGCGGGATCAGTCCGATCTGACACGCGCTTTTGGGGGACATGTAGCTTCCGAAAGCGCCCGCTATCATTACTTTCCTTATGTCGTCGTCTTTTACGCCGAGGCGGCTGCACATCAGCTGTATTCCCGCGGCCATTGCGCCCTTTGCCAGCTGGACCTCGCGGATATCCTTCTGCGTGAAAACGATCTTTGAGCCGCTGCCGGATTCTTTTTCGTCCGCGATAAGGAAACAGCGCATGCCGTCCTGTTCGATGATCCTGTCCTTCAGCGGCAGGCCCTCGGGCGAGTCTATCTCGTCGCCCATAAGCAGTCTGCCGGCCGTCTCAACGAGTCCCGTGCGCACGAGCTCGGCCATAAGGTCGATAAGCCCGGAACCGCATATGCCTATCGGCTTTCCGCCGCCTATCACGCTGTAAGAAAGCCTGCCGCCGTCAAAGCTCACGTGATCCACGGCGCCCTCGGCGCCTCTCATACCGCAGGTTATAAGCGCGCCTTCAAACGCCGGGCCTGCCGCGGTAGAGCAGGTGATCAGCCTTTTTTCCGTACCGAGCACCATTTCGCCGTTGGTGCCTATATCTATGAGCAGAGTAAGCTCTTCCGCTTCGTCTATCGCCGAGGAAAGGGCGGCGCCCACGGTATCCGCGCCGACGAAACCTGCGATATTGGGAAGCATATGTATTCTCGCCGAGGGGTTTACCGAAAAACCGCATTCCGAGGCGGGAACGTCGATCGCGTCGGCGATCTGAGGCGTATAGGGCGCGTAGGCAAGGGAAGAGGGGAGTATGCCCATGAACAGGTGATGCATGCAGGTGTTGCCGACGACGGTGATGAGATAAATGCTGTCGGCGCTTCTGCCGCACTCCGAGGCGCACTTCTCATAAAGGGATCTTAAAGCGGCGCGTATATCTCCCGTGGGACCTTCGAGACCGTTTTCAATGCTGTATTTCATACGCATTATAACGTCCCCGCCGTATTTGACCTGGGGATTGAGCATGCTCGTCTGCACGAGCTGTACGCCCGTACGCAGGTCGGCAAAATACGCGGCTATGGTGGTGGTGCCTATATCGTAGGCGATACCGCTCACCGGAGCACCCGGCCGCAGAACGTCAAGGATCTCGTTTCCGCATACCACGACGTCGACGCAGTAGCCGTTTTCCTCAAGGACATTATAAAGGTTTGAGCATACCTTTAAATTCGGCCTTATCAGTGCCGGATCGACGCCGAGCGCCTCGGCCGTGCCGTCGGCGAGTCTGCGCCAGCATGCGCGAAGATCCGAAGTATCCGCTCTGACAAGTCTGACGCCGACTACTCTTACCGCCGGTCCTTCGGCGATATCCCTGGTTATGCCGCCCATGAGTATCCTGTGGCCTTCGTTTTCGCCCGAGACGTCTACCGTCATCCCGTCGGCGACCTCGCTTTGACAGGCAAGTACGCTGCTCGCGCCGTCTGCGCCTATAACGTTTACCTTGCATTTGCGGCATTTTCCGTTGCCCCCGCAAGGGGCGTCTATCTGCACTCCGGCCTTCAGAGCCGCCTGCATGATCGTGCTTCCGGCCTCGACGTCTACGGTAACATTCGCCGGTTTGAACGTAACTTTCATATTTCCGTCCTCTTAAAAGCCGTTATTGCAGCAGGTAGCAGCCCACGTAAGTAAGCGTCCCGCGTCCGTGATTGTAGGTTATGCCGTTTGCCTTGCATACGTCGCTGATCACCATTCCGTACCCTTCCATCGGGGAGCTTTTCAGCTCCGGAAATCTGCAGGGCTTGTCCGGATAAGTGCATTCCGTGCACATCATGCACGCTCCCGCTCCGAGGGGAAGCACGGACAGCTCGGGATGCTCCTTGCGGAGATATTTCAGAAAACTCACGAACGTTTCGCTGTGCTTCTTCGCGGTGGACTCCATGGTCTCAAAATCGAAATCGTCTTCGAGTATACCCGTGGTCTGGACGATTATGCCGCCCTTGCAGGCGTCTACCCGTTTCTGGCATTCTTCGACCGTACCGCAGGCGGGAGGACAGCTCCAATTTGTATTGTAAGCATGGCATTTATTCACCGCGCACATTTCACGGACCTCGTCGCGCAGTTTTATGGTTTTGATATCTACGGGCTCGGCAAGGGTAAAGCCGAATTCCAGCGCTTTGCTCTTAAGCTCTTCTATATTCATTGCCATATGCTCCTCCGTCATGTTTTTTTAGATTATACAACACATTTTGTTTTTTGCCAACAGATATGCTACAATAAGGAAAAGATTAAGCGGAGGTATTATCGCCATGCCAGGGCAAAAGGGAAAGATATCTTCCGACACGTCCGTCGGAGCGCTTTCTTTCAGGATCTTTTTCGCGCATATCGTCAATATCATCATAATGCTTGTCGTCGGTATGCTTGCCGAAGGCGCCTATTCTCTCAGGCTTGATATAGACGACAGCTTTACCTCCAAGGCGGTCACCGCGGTATGCCTAGTATTCTACTTCGCGTATATTTATCTGATCTGCAGACGCTGCGGCGAAAGAGACCGCAATCTTGTCGCCTTCGGCAGGACAGAATACCGCAGATTCAAGCCGCTTATCGCTTCTCTTGTTTCTCAGATACCGGGCGTCGTCCTCGCCGCGGCGATGCAGTTCCGCGGCGCCAGCCCGAGAATACGCGATTACGCGAGATTTTTTTATATCGATTTCAATTATTTTATACTGAAATTCAGCGATAAACTGCCGGCTATCTATTTTATCCCCGTTCTCTTTGCACCCGCCGCCGCCTGCTTCGGATACGCTCTCGGATACAGGGGGATATTTCTTGCCGACATACTCGTATACCGGAAACCGAAAAAAAAAGGATAGCGAGAATATGCCCTTCTCCCTCGCAATAGCATATTAAGCGGGGAGGGAGAAGCCATGAAGATCAAATCAGGTCTCGTCTCGCTGCTCGCGGCGGTTTCCTTGCTGTCAAAGCCCTGCTGCATAATCGACGCAGGTCACGGAGGAGACGACGGGGGAGCGGTCGCGCCCGACGGGACCGCGGAAAGCGGATTGAATTTGTCCGTATGCCTTAAGCTCGACGCGCTTATGGGGCTGTACGGCGCCGACGCCGCTTTGACGCGCAGCAGCGAGGCTCTCGATTATCCGCCGGACGCGCAGACGATCAAAGCGAGAAAAAACGCAGATCAGAAGCGCAGGGCGGAGCTGATAGCCTCAAAAGAAAACGCGGTGCTTATCAGCGTTCATCAGAACACTTACGGCGACGCCGGTCCGGCCGGGGCGCAGGTGCTTTACAATAAATATCCCGGGAGCTCCGAGCTTGCCTCGTGCGCGTACCGTTATCTCGGTATGCTCGAAGGACAGAAGGTACGCGCTTCTGCCGAAATATCGGATAATATTTTCCTCATGAGAAACGCCGAGTGTCCGGCAATACTTGTCGAATGCGGATTTTTGTCAAACTCGGAGGACCTTTCCAGGCTCGAAGACGATGTTCACCGCACGAAGATCGCCGTCGCCCTCTGCGCGGCATATATAGACTATATAAAAGGTCCGGAGGATACAAATGGCTAAAAGCAGAACGGTATTTTTCTGCTCGGAATGCGGAAACGAAACCCTTAAATGGCAGGGCAAATGCCCTCATTGCGGAGCGTGGAACACCATTGTCGAGCACAAGGAGAGCGCCGCGCCTTCGCGCCGCGTCCCGGGCGCCGCTGCCGGCGGCTTCGCGCCGGTGCTTATAAGCGATATAGACTTTCGCGAAGAGACGCGCTTCGGCACGGGCATGAGCGAGCTTGACAGAGTGCTCGGCGGCGGCGCGGTAAACGGATCGCTGGTCCTGATCGGCGGCGCTCCGGGCGTCGGAAAATCCACTCTGCTTCTGCAGCTGTGCGCCTTTCTTTCCGAAAAGCACAAAATACTCTACGTCAGCGGCGAGGAATCGGCACGGCAGATAAAGCTGCGCGCCGAAAGGCTCGGAAGCGTACACGGCGAGCTTTATGTCTCCATCGAAACAAGGCTTGCGGAAATACTCGGCTCCGTAAAAGAGCTCGCGCCCGATATCCTCGTGATCGACTCCATTCAGACCGTATACAACGAAGCGCTTGATACCTCTCCGGGCAGCGTAGTACAGGTAAAGGACTGCACCATGGCCCTGATGCGTCTGGCAAAAGAAAACGGGGTAACGGTATTCGTGGTCGGCCACGTCAACAAGGAGGGCTCCATAGCCGGTCCAAAGGTCCTGGAACATATGGTGGACTGCGTGCTTTATTTCGAAGGCGAACAGGGAGCAAATTACCGTATACTGCGCGCCGCGAAAAACCGTTTCGGCTCGACAAACGAAATAGGCGTGTTCGAGATGCTCGGCGACGGCCTCAGCGAAGTACCCAACCCCTCCGAAACGCTCCTGTCGGGCCGCCCGGAAAACGCTCCGGGGACCTGCGTGACCTGCGTTATCGAGGGCTCGAGGCCTATTTTGGCGGAAATCCAGGCTCTTGTTGCCAATACGTCATTTAATGTCCCGAGAAGAACATCCAACGGTCTCGATTACAACCGGTGCATGCTTCTTCTTGCAGTGCTTGAAAAGAGGGGAGGGCTTAAGCTTTCAAGCTGCGACGCTTATATCAACGTAATAGGCGGCCTGCAGCTCGACGAGCCTTCCGCGGACCTTGCGGCGATCCTCGCGATCGCGTCAAGCTATACCGACAGGCCGATAGATCATTCGACGGCCGCGGTCGGCGAGGTCGGACTGACCGGCGAGATCCGCGCGGTAAACGCTCTGGAGCAGCGACTGAAGGAAATACGGCGTCTCGGCTTTGAGTCGTGCATAATACCGGCAAGGAACAAGGGCAAAAGCAGGATACCGGACGGCCTGAAGGTCCATGAAGTAAAAAACATTTCCGAGGCGCTGAGCATCGCAATAGGCGCGAAACGCGCATGAAGCATATTGCCGCGCCGAATTTGCCGGAAGCCGCGGTATGCGAGGCGATGCTCGGGAAAAAATACTACGCAAGGCTGTCCGAAGGACTGAGCGCGCTCGGGATAAGTGTATTTCAGGTACCTGATAATATATCCGTCGATCCAAGACTTTCGGGGCACGCGGATATGTCTGCGGTACATCTGGGCGGAGCAAGGGTCCTTATAAGCTCCGCGGTCGCCGAGATAAAGCCGCAGCTTGAAAAAGCGGGCTATGAGGTGCTGATATCCGGGCTTGAACAAAGAGCGGATTATCCCGGCGACGTCGGTCTTAACGGATGCATCATCGGAGATAAAATAATATGTATGGAAAAAGCTTCCGATAAGCTTATGCTGAGCGGGAGAAAAATAATAAACGTAAAACAGGGCTACGCAAAATGCTCCGTATGCGCGGTCGATGAAAAACACGTTATAACGGACGATATAGGCATACGTTCGGCCTGTGAAAAAAACGGGATCGAATGTCTGTACGTAAGTAAAGGCGGAATAATCCTCGAAGGCTTCGATCACGGATTTATCGGCGGAAGCTGTTTCAAAGCCGATAAAAATTTGATCGCGTTTACCGGTACGCTGAAAAATCACCCGGATGAATACGCTATAATGAAATATCTCGAAAAGCTCCGTACGGAGGCCGTTTTTCTTACGGAAGAGCCGTGCTTCGACGTAGGCTCCGTAATACCTCTGAAAACGACCTCACTTTGAACAAAATTTTTATTTTGTTCAGTGTTATCGAAATCAAACAAGCGCGTCCTTGGACGCGCCTGTTCTTTTCTTCCCTTCACTTCCCGGCAGCCCGTTATATCGCCGCCGTGATCCGCGGCCCGTTATATCGCCGAATAAACTATATTGCGTATACGCGGATGGATATATTCCTCGCGGTTCGGCATGAGCTGGTGGAAATATATGATGCTGAGTTTTTCTTTCGGGTCCATGAGCACCCAGGTCCCGAAGCCGCCCGTCCAGCCGAATTCTCCGACCGACGTGTTGCTTCCCGCGGCAGGCTCCATTCTCGTACGTACTCCGAGACCGTAACCGTAGCCGGCAAGATAAGCGTTTCTGAAGTCCTTCAGCGCTTTTTCCGACAGACGGTTCATAGCCATGAGTCTTATGGTCCGGTCGTTGAGCAGCCGTACGCCTTTCCTCTCGCCGTTGGTCATACATACCGCAAATCTGGAATAATCCTCAAGCGTTCCCCAGAGCCCGCCGCAGGCGGACTCGAAGCCCGGGAAATCAAGGAACGGCGGCAGCTTCCCCACGACCCTCTTCCCTTCGCTCAGCGAATACATTACCGAGCAGCGGTCTTTCTTTTCTTCAGGTACCTCAAAATGCATATCCTTTATACCGAGCGGATCGAATATATTGCGTTTGAGATATTCTCCGAAGCTGAGCCCGGTAAGTATTTCTATCAGCGCGGCAAGGATATCATGGCTCTGCCCGTAGAAAAAATGCTCTCCGGGGTCGAACGCGCCGGGCGTTCTGCCGCAAACCGCCGCAAACTCGCGTAGATTGTAGCGGCCTTCCGCTTTCAGCCTGTCGCACTCGGCTGAAAGCGCCTCGCTGTTCGGATTGTTCCAGTGCCAGTCGACGGTGATTCCGCTGGTCATGTCGAACAGGTCCCCGACGGTCACGGACCTGGACGCCGGTCTGACGCGGTTTTCGCCCCTCCCGGTGGTTTCAAAGACTTTATGATCGGCAAATTCCGGAATGTACTCCTCAACGGGATCGGTCAGAAGGAACATTCCCTTTTCATACAGCTGCATTGCCGCCGTCACGGCGATGCACTTGGTCATAGACGCCATCTGACAAATCGTGTCCGCCCTGAAGGGACGCTTTTCTTTTTCGTCTGCCCAGCCGAGAACGCGCTCGTAAACAGTGTCGTTTCCGATGTAAACGCGCAGACCTGCGCCGGCGGGCCCGCCCTCCCCTACAAAGCTTTCGAGCAAGGCGTCAAGGTTCCTGAGATCTCCCATATCCGTCCTCCTGTTTTTATTATCTTTCTCCCGTGCTTCCGAAACCGCCCCGATCCTCGCTGTCAAGGCTTTCTGTCTCGGTGAAAACCAGCTGCGGCATGCGCTGCATTATCCTGAACTGACAAATGCGGTCGTTTTCTTTTATTTCCGTATCGCGTACCGCGTAGGCCGGCATTTTCCATATATCGTTCGTCCCGGAAAAGCTGTTGTCGATGATACCGGTCCCGTTCGTCTGTATTATTCCCCATTTTGCGAAGGTCGAGCTTCTCGGGGCGACGTGCGCCTCGTATCCCTCCGGCAGCTTCATCGATATTCCCAGGGAAATATACGCAAAATCTCCCTTTTTCATTCTGACGGTTTCCGCGGCTCTGAGATCTATCCAGTCTCCGCTTTTTATTTGTTTTATTTTGTCTATTCTGTTATTATGATATTTGATCTTTATTTCCATCGTTCCTCTTCCCTTCGCGCTTTTACTAAACCGTATTTATCCGGGGGCAGATAATGGAGCTTTACGATATTTCGACAATAAACGAACTTCTTTCGCGGCACGGCCTGAGGTTTTCAAAAGCTCTCGGGCAGAACTTCCTGACCGCCGCGTGGGTGCCCGAACGCATAAGCGAGGCCTCGGGCGCCGACAAAGGCTGCGGCGTGCTCGAGATAGGGCCGGGCATAGGCGTTCTGACACGCCGGCTGAGCGAAGCGGCGGGAAAAGTGGTCGCCGTCGAGCTCGACAAGGGCCTTATCCCCGTTCTGGCTGAAACTCTGACCGGATATGACAACGTCAAGGTCATAAACGACAACATTTTGAAGGTAGACCTGTCCGAACTCGTTGAAGAGAATTTCGGCGGTCTGAAGCCCGTCGTATGCGCAAATCTGCCCTATAACATTACTTCGCCGGTGCTCACGGAGCTGATAGACAGCGGATGCTTTGACAGCATAACGGTAATGGTGCAGCGCGAGGTGGCGAAAAGGCTATGCTCTTCTCCGGGCTCGTCTGACTACGGGGCTTTCACCGTGTACGTCAATTATCATACCCGCCCGACCGTTCTTTTTGACGTGCCTCCCGACTGCTTCGTACCCCGCCCCAAGGTCTATTCATCCGTAATTCGTCTCGACAGGCTCAAAAGAGAGAGCGTTCCCGTGGACGAAAAGCTGTTTTTCAGGATAGTGCGCGCTTCCTTTGAGCAGCGCAGGAAAACTCTCGTAAACGGACTCATGCCGCTTTTCGGGGACAAGCGGATCATAACCGAAACGGTGGTCGGATGCGGATTTGACGAGAAGGTTCGCGGAGAGACGCTCGGCATCGAAGAATTCATCCGCCTTGCCGACGCTTTTGCGCTCCGCGCCGACGTCAGCCGATCTTCTTAGGCTCTTTGTATTTATAATCGTAGGTCTCGACGCGGAGGGAGCTGATATATATTTCATCCCGCGGCCGCTCGTCGGCGTCGGTATCCATTTTGGATATTTTATGCAGATGCTCCATGCCGGATATCACCTTTCCGAACGCAGCATAATATCCGTCAAGGGAATATTCCCTCTCAAGCGTAAAAAAGAACTGGCAGGAAGCGGTGTCGTAATTTTCGCTGTCGTCGTTTCCCGCGGCAGCTTCCCTTGCCATGCCGACCGTCCCTTCCTCAAATATCATATCGTTCTTTGTAAAACCGTTCTGCGAAAACTCGCCCTTGATACGGTAGCCCGGAAGGTCTTTATCCCCGGGCTCGCCCATCTGCACGACGAAGTATTCCACTATCCTGTGTACCGGCAGGCCGTCGTAAAAGCCGGAATTGGCCAGATATATGAAGTTGTTGACCGTGTTCGGCGCCTTGTCGGGATAGAGGCGGAAGCGCACTTCCTTGCCGTTGCTGAAAACGAGCGTGGCGATGGGCTTTCTGCTGCCGAGCGTCACGCACGCAGACAGCGACAGCAGCAGCGCGGCGCACAGCAGCAGGGCCGACGCTCTGAAGCGGGTCTTTTTTCTCACCGTTACCGCACCTCCGTTATGCATATTACCGCATAACCGGATTATAGCATATCCGAAAATCCCTTTTCAACTTTCCGCGGCGGTTTAAAAATCAAAAAATTGTTGATATAATTTCCGCTGATGTTATAATAGTGTTTCGGAAGAAATTCATTAAGGGGGTCCATATAAATTATGGAAATCGAAAAATACATCGAATCTCTCGGCATTGTCGCTCCGAAGGCAGTTTACCGCAATCTTGAGCCCGCCGTGCTTGTGGAAAAAGCTCTGCAGCGCGGAGAGGGCAGTCTGAGCAGCACCGGCGCGCTTGTTGTTGAAACCGGCAAATACACCGGGCGCTCCCCCGACGACCGTTTTGTGGTAGACGCTCCCTCCGTACACGATAAAATCGACTGGGGCAAGATCAACGTTCCCATTTCGCCCGAAAAATTCGACCGTATCTACGGTAAAATGACCGCTTATCTTCAGGACCGCGAGATATTCGTATTCGACGGTTTTGCCGGAGCGGATGAAAAATATCATCTGCCCGTTCGTATCATAAACGAGCTTGCCAGCCAGAACCTGTTTATCCATCAGCTCCTCGTTCGTCCGAACGAAAAGGAGCTCGCGGCCTTCGAGCCCGGCTTTACCTTTATCGCCGCGCCCGGCTTCAAGTGCGTTCCCGAGCTCGACGGAGTAAACTCCGAAGCCGCCATCATAGTAAATCTCGAAAAGAAGATAGTCATCATTGCCGGCAGCCGCTACGCGGGCGAGATCAAAAAGAGCGTTTTTTCGGTCATGAATTTCATTCTCCCTCAGCGCGGCGTATTCTCCATGCATTGCTCGGCGAATATAGGCAAGGACGGCGACACGGCCGTTTTCTTCGGCCTCTCCGGCACGGGCAAGACCACTCTTTCGGCCGATCCCGAACGCCGCCTTATAGGCGACGACGAGCACGGCTGGAGCGACGACGGCGTCTTCAACATCGAGGGCGGCTGCTACGCCAAATGCATCAAGCTTTCGCAGGAGAACGAGCCGCAGATATGGAACGCCATAAAGTTCGGTTCCCTTGTTGAAAACGTGATCATGGATAAGGAGACCCGCGTGCTCGATTTCGACGACGCGACGCTCACGGAAAATACCCGCGTGGGTTATCCGGTGGACTATATACCCAACTGTGTTATTCCCGGAGTGGGCTCTCACCCCAGGACGGTCATTTTCCTTACGGCCGACGCTTTCGGCGTGCTTCCCCCCATCTCCAAGCTCAACAAAGAGCAGGCGATGTATCACTTCGTCAGCGGATATACCTCAAAGCTGGCCGGCACCGAGCGCGGGATAGTCGAGCCGCAGGCGACCTTCTCCACCTGCTTCGGAGCTCCCTTCCTCCCCCTCCATCCTTCCGTCTATGCGGAAATGCTGGGCAAAAAGATAGAAAAGTACAATACCAACGTATACCTTGTCAATACCGGCTGGGCAGGCGGGCGTTACGGGGACGAGCGGAGCTTCCGCATGAAGCTGCGCTATACCCGCGCCATGGTAACCGCCGCGCTGAACGGCGAGCTTGAAAAAAGTGAGTTCGAGCTCGATCCCGTATTCAATCTCAGCGTTCCCAAAACCTGTCCCAACGTTCCCGATGAGTTCCTGAGCCAGCGCGCTCTCTGGAAAAACGACAAGGCATACGACGAGACCGCTAAAGACCTTGCCGCGCGCTTTGTCAATAATTTCAAGAAGTATTCCAACATGCCCGAAAACATCATCAATGCCGGGCCTAAGTCTGAGTGATTGATAAAATGGACAAAAAGCCGAGAAAAAATGACGGCGAGGCAGCGTCATGGATCGTTACGCTGATAATGCTGCACGCTTTTTGGCCTCTGGGACTCGTCTGCCTTTTTTCGAAACTCAGCAAAAACGACTTTGTCAAAGACCTCGTCCTGAAAGCGAAGAGAATAATAATCGAGCGCCTCGGGAAAAGCGGAAGTCAGGAGCAGAACGGAACGTTCACGGGCTCCTCTTTCGGCGGCGCGCGCGGCGAAAGCCGGACAAATGCCGGGACTCAAGCGCAGACCGCCGGATCACGTTATAACGACGACGAAAAACCCGACGTTTCAAAGGTAAGCAAAGGCAGAGTCTGGCTCATCATATTCGGGTGGGTGCTCTTTGCGCTCGGCGTTTTCGGCGTTTTCGAGCCGCTTTTTGCCGCCCGCAGCGCATGGAGGGTCCTGCAGTGGCTTGCGGTCGCCTTCGGAGGGCTCGGAATGCTCCTTGCCGCCGGAAGCCTCAAAAAGAAGGAGCAGGAATATGCCGAGTGCCTCAGCTATACAGGCAGCAAGGCGTACGTCAATCTCAGCTCAATGATGTCCGCTCTCGGTCTGAAGCGGCGCGAGCTCATGCGGCATCTTGAGGACATGATAACCCGCGGGTACTTCGGCGAGTCCGCCTATATCGACCGCCGCCGGGATATACTCGTTCTCGATCCGTCGCAGCTCGATCCCGACATGAGGGACGAGCCCCGGACCGGGCCGGCCGCCGGCGAAAGCACCGACGCGGAAAAGGACAAATACGATCTTCTTCTTGCCGAGATCAGACGCGCCTCCGTCCGCATACAGGACGAGGTCATGACGGATAAAACAAATCAGATCGAGAAGCTCACCGCGTCGATTTTCGCCGCCGTAAAGGACAACCCGGAGAAGCTGCGCAAAATAAGCAGATTTCTGAACTACTACCTCCCTACCACTCTGAAGCTTCTCAATCAGTATGCCGATTTTGAGGAGCAGGGTTTTCAGGGCGATAATATGAGCCGGTCAAAGGAACGAATAGAAGACGTTACCGACACGCTCATCGCCGCTTACGCAAAGCAGCTCGACAGTCTGTTCTTGTCGGAGTCTATCGACGTAGACAGCGATATCGACGTTCTGGAGACCATGATGAAGCGGGACGGACTGGCCGAAGGCGATTTCGGCTCCGCTCAGGAAGGCAGCGTGTCCGCGCTGCAGAGCTGAGCGTCACGCAGAATGATCAAACGAGGCTGCGGTACTGTTAAACGGTACCGCAGCCTCGTTACTTTTGCCGGAATACAACTAATGCTTGGAATAATCCAACTATTCATTGAAAAAAAACGCTTGCATTCAAAGCCCCGGCTGCGCTTATACTCATACTGTTTATTCCGGCGTCCCTTTCGGCGTGCGGTATTTCCGAACCGTTATCTCCGCCGGATGTGTTTTTTCCCGGGCAGCGGGATATTGAAACGGTGATCCGGCAGATCCAGGCCCGCACAGAGACATATATCGCAGAGCAAAAATAGTCGAGAAGATAAAGCAAAGCGGAAGAGGCAATTTCGGCAGCCTCTTCCGCTTTAATATTTCAGTTCAGCTTGATTTCGAAAAGCTTTTTGACTCTTTTTTCGAGCTCGGGATATTTTTTGAGTTCCGGGTCGGTTTCGAGCAGCTTCTGCGCTTCGTCCTGGGCCGCAGAAAGCACGTCGAGAGAGTCTGCGAGGCTCGCTATCTTCATTTCCGGCATGCCGTGCTGCCTGGAGCCGAAAAAGTCTCCGGGGCCTCTGAGTCTGAGGTCTTCTTCGGAGAGCTTGAACCCGTCGCTCAGCCTCGTCATTGCCCTGAGGCGCTCGTCGCTTTCCGCCCCCCTGCTGCCGCGCATCAGAAAGCAGTAGCTTTTGTCCGCTCCTCTGCCCACGCGCCCGCGAAGCTGGTGCAGCTGACTGAGCCCGAAACGTTCGGCGTTCTCGATCACCATTACAACGGCGTTCGGAACGTCAACGCCGACTTCTATGACCGTGGTGGAAACAAGAATGTCGATCTCACCCCCGGCAAAGCGGCGCATTACGTCCGTCTTTTCCGCGGATCTCATTTTGCCGTGCAGCAGAGCGACCCGCAGATCGGGAAAAACGACGTCCCGAAGCTGTTCAAAATGCTCTTCGGCGGAATGCAGAGAGAGATCGTCGTTTTCTTCTATCATCGGACATACGACGTATACCTGACGTCCCTCTGAGACGGTTTTTCTGATAAATCCGTTCAGACGTTCTCTTTTGTCTTCGCTTACCGCAAAAGTTTCCGTCGTTTTTCGTCCCGGCGGAAGCTCGTCGATCACCGATACGTCCAGATCGCCGTATATGATCAGTGCGAGCGTTCTCGGTATGGGCGTGGCCGACATTACGAGGACGTGGGGATCGTCGCTTTTCTCCGAAAGCGCCGTGCGCTGTCTGACGCCGAAACGGTGCTGTTCATCCGTGATCGCCAAAGCGAGCTTTTTGAAAACGACGTTTTCACTGAGCAGGGCGTGCGTGCCGATAACGAGCTCGGCCTCTCCGAGGGCTATAAGCTCCCGGATCTCCTTTTTTTGTTTTGCTGTCATGCTTCCCTTCAGAAGGACCGTCTTCACGCCGAAGGGCGCAAGAAGCTTCGTGAAGGTATTGTAATGCTGATCGGCAAGCAGTTCGGTAGGAGCCATGAAAGCGGACTGGTATCCCGCGCGTACTGCCGCCCATACCGCCGCCGCCGCGACCACGGTCTTGCCGGAGCCGACGTCTCCCTGGACAAGACGGTTCATCGCCCGGCCCGACGACATATCGGCAAGAATATCCCCCACCGCTCTTTTCTGCGCTCCGGTAAGCTCAAAGGGCAGCGAGGAATAAAACTTCTCCGTTTCCGGCATCGGTATGACCGTGCCGCTGCGCTCGGTATTCCGGCTTTTCATCGATCCGAGAGCGCAGGCAAGCGTAAACAGCTCTTCGAATATCAGCCGCCGTCTGGCGCAGGCCGCCTCGGCCATGTCCTTGGGGAAATGAATGGCACGGTAGGCTTGCTGCGAGCTTATAAATCCGTATTTTCTTTCGATATGATCCGGAAGAACGCCCTTAAGAAGTCCGTCGGCTGCTTTCAGGCCCTGTTCTATCGCGTTTGAAAGCACGTTGCGGCTTATGCCCGAGGTAAGACGGTATACCGGCACTATCCGCCCCGTATTCACGCCGCCTCCGTCCGCTTTTTCATACACGGGATTAGTCAGCTCAAAATGCAGCCCCATGCGTGAAAACCTGCCGTAGAAGGTGTATACCCCTCCGCGCGCTATATTTCTTTTTACGTAGCTCTGATTGAAGAAGGTCACGTTTGCCGCGCCGCTTTCATCGGCTATGCGGAATTTGACGAGCTCCATCCCTTTGCGTATGCGCGCCAGCGTCGGAGCGGTCGCGACGACGGCTTTTACGCAGCAGTTTTCGCCGTCCTGTACGTCGGCGATCGGCTTGACCGCGCTTCTGTCCTCATAATCCCGAGGGAAATAAGACACGAGATCATAAAGCGTATGGATATCGAGCTTTTCCAGAGCCTTCGCTCTGGCCTCGCCTATGCCCTTTATAAATCTTATGCCGCCGTTAAGCTCGTTCATTTTTTGATCCTGCTCCAATACGTCCTGGCCGCCTGCTCGGTTTTGTTGTCCCCGTATTCGTAATACCTCGTGTCCTTCAGAACGTCGGGCAGATACTGCTGCTCCACCCAGTGATTTTCGTAGCTGTGGGCATACTTATAGCTCTCGATCGCTCCCGCATCGGCTCCGTCGGCGTGAACGTTTTTCAGATGTCTCGGTATATCTCCCGTCTTCCCTTTTCGGATATCCGCGGCGGCTTTGTCTATGGCGACGACGCCGGAATTTGATTTCGGCGCGGTCGCAAGAAGTATCACCGCGTCCGCCAGCGGTATTCGGGCCTCGGGCAGGCCGAGCTGAAGCGCGCTGTCGACGCAGGCTTTTACAATGGGGATGGCCTGCGGATAAGCAAGCCCGATATCCTCCGCGGCGATAACAAGCAGTCTGCGGCAGGCGGAAATAATGTCTCCGGCCTCAAGCAGTCTCGCGAGATAGTGCAGGCCGGCGTCGGGATCGCTGCCTCTTATCGATTTCTGGAACGCCGAGAGGATATCGTAATGGCCGTCTCCGTCACGGTCATAGTGCATCGAGCTTTTTTGAGAAAGCATGTCCGCGTCGTCTTCGGAGATATGTACTTTTACCCCGTCGTTTTTCCCGGCGTAGAAAAGCATTTCGGCGGTGTTTATCGCCTTACGGACGTCTCCGCCGCAGCCGAAGCATATACGCTTTATAACTTCCTCGTCCGCCTCCGCCTCCAGCCCGGTACGCTCCCCGAGAATATCAAAAGCTCTTATCACGGCCGGACGCAGCTCTTCGGGCTCCACCGCTTTGAATTCAAAAACCGTGCACCGGCTCAGTATGGCTCCGTAAATGTAAAAATACGGATTTTCGGTAGTTGAAGCTATGAGACTGATCTTTCCGTTTTCTATATATTCCAGCAATGACTGCTGCTGTTTTTTGTTGAAGTACTGTATCTCGTCCAGATACAGAAGAACGCCGTCCGGAGCCATGAGAGTGTCGACGCTGTCGATTATCTCCTTGATATCCGCAGTCCCCGCCTGTGTGGCGTTCAGCTTGTACAAAGCGCGCTTTGAGCTTCCGGCAATTATGGAGGCGACCGTGGTTTTGCCGGTCCCCGAGGGCCCGTAAAAGATAAGATTGGGAGACTTGCCGCTTTCGATAATGCGGCGGAGCATGCCGTTTTCGCCCAAGATATGCTTCTGCCCCACCACGTCGTCCAGCGACGAGGGCCTTATGTCGTCCGCCAAGGGTTTATACATTTTATTTACCGTTCCTTTTCGTCCTTATGGAAAAAAACGTCGTATCATGTTACAATATGACCGCAGGATCGATCGCCGCGTGTTCGGTATGCGCGGCGCGAAGGAGGAAGTATGAGTTACATAGATCAGCTAATTTCACGGCTTGAAGAGGAATATCCCGAGGCTCTTTGCTCTCTTGATTACACGAAAGACTGGCAGCTTCTTTTTGCCACGCGGCTCGCCGCCCAATGTACCGACGAGCGGGTAAACAAGGTAACGCCCGCGCTGTTTTCGCGCTACCCCACGCTTGAAGCCTTCGCGGAGGCAAAGCCCGAGGACGTGGAGGCCCTGATACGCTCCTGCGGATTTTTCCGCACCAAGGCCCGGGATCTCATTGAATGCGCAAAAATGCTCGTTGAAAAGTTCGGAGGCAAGGTACCCGGTGAGATGGACCTGCTTCTCACTCTGCCCGGCGTGGGCCGCAAGACCGCCAACATCATCATCGGGGACGTATACGGCAAGCCGGCCGTGGTAACGGATACCCACTGCATACGCCTTGCGTGGCGCATGGGTCTGACGTCCTCCAAGGAGCCTTATAAGGTCGAGCGGCAGCTCGCCGCGCTGCTTCCGCCCGAAAAGTCCTCGGATTTCTGTCATCGTACGGTGCTGCACGGGCGCAAATACTGCACTGCCCGAAGCCCCAAATGCACCCGATGCCCGCTCGGAGACATCTGCCCGAAAAAAGACGTATGACCGCGCCGGGGTGATATTTTCAAAAAAGCATCTCATAATTCATCGATCGGATTATGAGATGCTCTTTTTACATAGTATCGTCGTTATCTATCCATTCCCGCACGTCGGTCACGGTATAATCCGACTCGGTCACGCGGGAAATAACCTTTTCGATACCGGCGTTTATGATGACCCTGCGGCACATCGAACAGGGCGTAGTGTTCGCAAGCAGCTCGCCTGTCTTGTAATCGCGTCCGGCAAGGTACAGCACGGAGCCGATGGTCTGATCCCGCGCCGCGGAAATAATGGCGTTCATCTCCGCGTGCACGGAACGGCACAGCTCATATCTTTCGCCGCTCGGGATCTCCAGCAGTTCTCTTTTGCAGCTGCCCATGTCGTCGCAGTTTTTGCGCCCGCGCGGCGCTCCGTTATACCCCGTGGCAACGATCTCGTCGTTTTTGACGATTATCGCTCCGTACTGCCGTCTGAGACAGGTGGAGCGGCTGCGCACGGCGTCGGCTATGTCGAGATAATAATTGATCTTGTCTTTTCTCATTTCCGTCCGCCCTTTTATGTTATATCAATCCCAGTCTTTCCATATCTCCGGGTGAAAGCCCGTCACGGCTTTTCTTCCGCTGCGTACCACGGGAGTTTTCATAAGCTCCTGATGCTCAAACAGCTTGTCGGCCTTATCTGCGTCATACGCAAGATAACGAATCTGCTCCGCGCCCGGAGCATCGTCGTTTATCATGTTTTCCAGGCCGACGGAAGCTTTCACGCTGTCGAACTCTCCCCTGCTCATCCCGTATTTCTTCAGATCTATATACTGATATTTGATGCGCCGCTCCTTGAACCATCGCTCGGTCTTGCCCGTGTCAAAGCATTTGGACTTCCCGAAAACCTGAATGCCCATACTCTTCCCTCCGCTTCAGATCTCCTGTATGACAGGCAAAATCATGGGCGTACGCTTCGTGGTCTTTCTCAGGTATGAGGTAAGCGACGTTTTGATGGTGGTCTTGATCGTCGCCCAGTCGGTGATATTGTTGTTTTCGCACGCGTCGAGCGTGTCCATCACCATCATTCTCATATCGTCGATCAGCTCTTCCGACTCTTTGACGTAAACGAAGCCGCGCGTAATGATATCGGGGCCGGAAATAAGGCTGTTGTCCTCGCGGCTCAGGCTCATGACCACCACCATCATGCCGTCCTCGGCAAGATGCTTTCTGTCGCGCAGGACCACGCTGCCCACGTCGCCTATGCCCGTGCCGTCCACGAGCACTCTGCCGGAGGGAACGGAGCCGTTGAGCTTCACGGTCTTTTTTGTAAGCTCGATGACCTTGCCGACGTCGGATATAACGATATTATTGGCGGGAACGCCCGTAGCCTTTGCAAGCTCCGCATGCGCGCGAAGATGCTTCTGCTCCCCGTGAACGGGAATGAAAAACCGCGGCTGCGTAAGCGCGAGGATCATCTTCATCTCTTCCTGGTATCCGTGTCCGGACACATGCAGATCGGGCTTGGCTTCTCTGTAAAGCACCTCCGCGCCGCGCCGGAAAAGCTCGTTCACGATACGGTTCACCGTCATTTCGTTGCCGGGCACCGTGGAGGAAGAGAGTATCACTCTGTCGCCGCTGCCGATCTCTACCTGCTTATGGCCCGAGAAGGCCATGCGGTACAGGGCGGACATAGTCTCGCCCTGACTGCCGGTCGTGATAATGCACATTTCGTTTTTCGGGTAGTTTTTCAGCTTGTTGATATCTACCAGCGTATTATCCGGGACCTGCAGATACCCGAGCTCGATAGAGGCGTTTACGATGTTCTCCATGCTCCGCCCCGTTATGGCGACCTTCCTGCCGTACCTGGACGCAACGGTAATGATCTGCTGTACCCGATAGACGTTCGAAGCGAAGGTCGTGATTATGATGCGCTTGTCGCAGCCCTCGAAAACGGAGTCGAGAGCGTCGCCCACGGTGCTCTCGGAAGGTGAAAAGCCTTTGCGCTCCGCGTTCGTTGAATCGCTCAGCAGCGCAAGCACGCCTTCCCTGCCGTACTGTCCGAAGCGGGTAAGATCCGTCATCTCACAGCCTACCGGCGTGGTGTCTATCTTGTAATCGCCCGTGTGGATCACAACGCCCAAAGGCGTCTTGATCGCCAGAGCGACGGCGCAGGCGATACTGTGATTGACGTGTATCGCTTCCACCTCAAAGCAGCCTATCTTCATTTTGCTTCCGGGGCCGAATTCACGTATCTCGGCAATATCCTCAAGCTGGTGCTCTTCAAGCTTCATTTTGACGAGAGCCGCCGTCAGGGGCGTGGCATAGATAGGCGCCGTGACGGTTTTGAGGATATACGGGACCGCGCCGATGTGATCTTCATGGCCGTGGGTAAGGACTATGCCCTTTATCTTATCGACGTTCTGATTAAGATAAGTCACGTCCGGTATCACGACGTCCACGCCGTACATTTCGCCGTCCGGAAAACCCAGCCCGCAGTCCACGATCATGATATTTTCGCCGTATTCGTATACGGTCAGATTTTTGCCGACCTCATTGAGGCCGCCCAAAGAAATGATTTTTAATTTTTCAGCCATGCAGACACTCCAAACAATAAAATACCAAACAGACCGTTCAAGTCTGCCCATAAAACTATGTAGATGATTTTAATATAAACACTTCGGCAGCCGCTTATTCGTGCCCGGCAGCCGTATTGATCAAATTTCCCTGCGTCCTTCAAGGGCGCGGTAAAGCGTGGCGTCGTCGGCGACTTCAAGATTGCTGCCGACGGGTATGCCGTAAGCGATCCGGGTGGTTTTTACGCCCAGCTGCTTTACGAGCCGCGAGATATACATTGCAGTAGCCTCGCCCTCGGCGTCGGGATCCGTGGCGAGGATTATTTCTTCAACGGAAGGATCGAGCCTCGCAAGCAGCTCCTTCACTGCTATATCGTCCGGCCCGATATGCTTAAGCGGCGAAATGACCCCGTGCAGCACATGATAAAGCCCCTTGTATTCCCGGGTGCGCTCAAACGCCGTCACGTCCCTCGGCTGCGATACCACGCATATCACCGATTTGTCCCTTTTATCCGAGCCGCATATCGGACATATCTCACTGTCGGTGAGATTTTGGCATATACGGCAGCGTTTGACCCTTCTTTTGGCGTCCGTGATCGCGTCGGCAAACGCCCCGGCCTCTGCGTCGCTGAGACTGAGGATATAAAAAGCCATGCGCTGAGCGGATTTGCGGCCCACTCCCGGCAGTCCGGCGAACTTTTCCGTAAGACGTTCAAAAGATTCGGGATAAGAATTCATTTTGTCCTCTGCAGTTATATATTCCGCTTTCCGCGCGCTCGGTTGTTTCCGCGCAGAAGTCTTATTTTTTCATCCGTATCGGACGAGCCGAAAATATAGCTCCCGGCTACGAGCGTATCCGCTCCGCAGTCCACGGCAAGACGCGCCGTGCGTTCGTTTATTCCCCCGTCGACCTCAAGCATGCAGTCTTTTCCCGTCTCGTCCAGCAGCCGCCGAACGGCGGATATCTTCGGAAGCATGTCCTCCATGAATTTCTGTCCGCCGAAACCCGGTTCTACGGTCATTATCAGTATAAGATCAACGAGCTCCAGATACGGCGCGGCGGCTTCCCACGGCGTGGCCGGCTTGAGAGTTATGCCGGTTTTTTTGCCGAGAAGCCTCGCTTTTTCCAGCGCGGCGATCAGATTATCGGTGCTGTCCGACTCGACGTGGACATTGATAAGATCGGCGCCCGCTTCCGCAAAAGCTTCGATATATCTTACCGGCTTTTCGATCATCAGATGAACGTCCATAAACATGCCGCAGCATTTCCGGGCAGCCTTCAGCACGGGTATGCCGAAGGATATATTGGGAACGAACATTCCGTCCATCACGTCGAAATGCAGCATATCGGCCCCGGCGGCTTCAACGCGCCTTATATCGTTTCCGAGACAGGCAAAATCGGCGGAAAGGATCGACGGAGCGATCTTGATCATGGTGTTTCCTCAAATCCGTATAGTTTTACTAATATGATATTGTACAATGAATTGTCCGAATAATCAAGATTAAGTTGACACCCCGCGAAAATAATATTAGTATGTTATAATAAAACTTGCCGGAATGACTGCCGCCGACAGGCATGCGGTATCACGCTTCAGACGGCGCTCTCTCGGAACTTGTCGGTTCCCACGTCCATGACGGGCGGCAGTCCGAAAATCGCCTTGAATATCAAAATATCCGTTTGACTTCCGAAGGAGTTTTTAAGGAGACCGCATTGAAAAAAAAGATCAAAATCGTCCCCGTCTCGATCGCTGCCGCAGCCGCCGCGGCCGTACTGTGGGCTCTGCTCCTTCCGCTGCACAGACCGTGGCAGTTTGCTCTTTGCTTTGCTTTCGCCGTCCTGGCCGGAAAGGGCGCCGCGTATCTAAAAAGGAAAAAAGACGCCGGAAAAAGCGTTTCTTCGCGTGAAGTCACCAATGCCGCGCCTCCCCCCTCTTCCGCCGCCGAAGCTCCCGCATCTCCGGAGCTGGACTGGATAAAGACCGAAGGCGGAAGGGCGCTTACGGAGCTCGGCAGACTTTATGCGTCCATACCGGACGAAAACGTGAAGCAGCGGATAATGACGCTTACGGATCTCGCGTCAAAGATAATAAAGGACGCCGAGACCGATCCGCGGGATATTCCCCGAATAAAAAACTTTCTTACCGTTCGCCTGCCGGAAACCGTCATGCTCCTCAACGAATATGACCGCATGTACTCTTCCGGAGTCACCCCGGCGGCCGAGGACGCGTCGGGCAAAGGCATCGAGAGCGTTCTCGATGAAATGTCAGGTGATTTTGCCGCCCGTTTAGACGCTCTTTTTGATCAGGAGCTCCTTGATATTGAGACGGATATCAGCGCGATGGAAAGTCTGCTGAAAAGCGACGGTCTGTCGGCTTCGGATTTCAAGATATGAAAGGATGACGCAGTATGGACTTCGATTACAAACCTTCTCTGACTCTTACGCCTGAGGCTGCCGAGGCTCCGAGTGCGGAGAGCATAATCAGCGCAGCCGAGGAAAAAGCTTCCGCTCCCGCCTTTACCATGGATTCGCTCACGGAGGCCGAAAAAAAGGCCGTAAAGGATTTTGCCGGCACTATCGATATCTCCGACACAAATCAGGTGCTGCAGTACGGCAGCGCGGCGCAGAAAAACATATCGGATTTTTCGGGGGCCGCCCTCGGCAACGTCCGCACCAAGGATATGGGCGAGGTCGGCAGCATGCTCGGCGACCTTGTCCTGCAGCTTAAGAACCTTGACTTTGATCCCGAGGACAAAAAGGGACTTAAGGGACTTTTCAAGAAGTCGGCGAACAAGATCGCCGGGCTCAAGGCTCAGTACGAAAAAGCCGAAGTCAACGTCACTCATATCAGCGACGAGCTGGAAAAGCACCAGGTCACTCTTCTCAAGGACGTAGCCATGCTCGACAAGATGTATGAGCTCAATCAGTCGTACTTCAAGGAGCTGAACATGTATATCCTCGCCGGCAAGCAGGCTCTTGCCGACGCGCGGGAGACCCGGCTTAAGGAGCTGCTCGAAAAGGCTCAGCAGTCGGGCCGTCCCGAGGATGCTCAGGAGGCGAACGATTTTGCCAACATGTGCACGCGTTTTGAAAAAAAGATACACGATCTCGAGCTTACAAGGACGATCTCCCTTCAGATGTCCCCGCAGATACGGCTGATACAGAACAATGACACTCTGATGGTAGAAAAAATACAGACCTCGATAGTCAACACCATTCCCCTATGGAAAAGTCAGATGGTGCTGGCTCTCGGCATAGCCCATTCTCAGCAGGCCATGGAAGCGCAGAGAGCCGTTACGGAGGTCACGAACGACCTGCTGCGCAGGAATTCCGAAATGCTCAAAACGGGAAGCATTGAGGTCGCGCAGGAATCGGAGCGCGGGATAGTCGAGCTCGAAACGCTCAAGAGCACCAACGAGTCTCTTATTTCCACGCTGGAAGAGGTCCGCAGGATACAGAGCGAGGGCGCGGATAAGCGCCGCGCCGCGGAGGAAGAACTCGCGCGTATAGAAAACGAGCTCCGCACAAAGCTCCTTGAACTGAATAAATAATCGCCGCTTTATACGACCGATATTTATGAAACGTACAAAATGAGCGGTATTTCCCCGCAACATACCGTTCATTTTGTGCTTGCATTTTTATTCATTGTGTGCTACTATATTCGCATAAATTTTCATTTTCGGAGGTTTCCCCATGAATAAAATCAAAAAATGCGTTCTCGCATATTCGGGCGGTCTCGATACATCGATCATCATTCCCTGGCTTCGTGAAAATTACGGCTGCGAGGTCATCGCCGTAGCGGCGAACGTAGGTCAGGGAGACGAGGAGCTCGAAGGGCTTGAAGAAAAGGCGTTGAAGACCGGCGCTTCAAAGCTTTATATCGAGGATCTTACCGACGAGTTCGTCGACGACTACATCTTCCCTACCCTCAAAGCCGACGCGGCCTATGAAACCTATCTTCTCGGCACCTCTTTTGCCCGTCCTCTCATTGCAAAAAGGATAACCGAGATCGCCCTCAAGGAGGGCGCCGACGCGATCGCCCACGGCTGCACCGGCAAGGGCAACGATCAGGTCCGCTTCGAGCTTGCCATCAAGTATTTCGCGCCCGATATGAAAATAATCGCGCCCTGGCGCATATGGGACATCAAAAGCCGCGAAGAGGAGATCGACTATGCCGAGGCTCACAATATACCCCTCAAAATAAACCGTCAGACGAACTATTCCAAGGACAAAAACCTCTGGCATCTCAGTCATGAGGGACTCGACCTTGAAGACCCCGCGAACGAGCCTCAGTACAACAAGAAGGGCTTTCTCGAGATGTCGGTCAGCCCCGAGCAGGCGCCCGATACTCCGACCTACGTGGAGATAGAATTCGAAAAAGGCGTTCCCGTAGCCGTTGACGGCGAGAGGATGAAAGGCAGCGATATCATCCGCAGGCTCAACAAGCTCGGCGGAGAAAACGGAATAGGTCTTCTGGATCTGGTCGAAAACCGTCTCGTCGGAATGAAGAGCCGAGGCGTATATGAGACTCCGGGCGGCACGATACTCTATCATGCCCACAAAGTCCTCGAGACCATCACCGTAGACCGCGACACGGCTCATCTTATGACCCGCCTGGGCGTGGAGTTTGCCGAGCTGGTATACAACGGACTGTGGTTCTCGACAAAGCGCAGGGCGCTCAGCGCATTCTTTGACGAAACTCAGCAGACCGTCACCGGAAAAGTAAAGCTCAAGCTCTACAAGGGCAACGTGATCAACGCCGGAGTGACCTCGCCCTTCAGCCTTTACAGTGAAGATATAGCCACGTTCGGCGAAAGCGACTATAAGCAGGCAGACGCCGAGGGCTTTATAAATCTCTTCGGTCTGCCGCTCAAGGTATCCGCTCTCCGTGATCAGGGGAGGCTGAAAAAGTGAAACTCTGGTCGGGTCGTTTTGACAGCGACAGCGCCGGCATAACGGACGAGATCAATTCCTCCATCGACTTTGACAGCCGTCTGTATGCCGAGGACATCGAGGGCAGCCGTGCTCACGCCGCAATGCTTGCCGTGCAGGGCATCATATCCCCGACCGACGCCGACCGGATCATCGAGGGGCTTGACTCCATTCTTGCGGACATTGAGAGCGGGAAAGTCAGCTTTACCCGGGACAACGAAGATATACACATGAATATCGAGGCGCTGCTGACGCAGCGTATCGGAGAAGCCGGTAAGCGTCTTCATACCGCCCGCAGCCGCAACGACCAGGTCGCTCTCGATATACGTCTGTATCTGAAAAAGGAGATCGTTCAGACCGATAAGCTGCTGCGCGCGCTGATATCCGTCATAGCAGACCGCGCGGAAGGCGGATACGATATCATCATGCCCGCTTATACGCATCTTCAGCGCGCCCAGCCTACGACCTTTGCGCATTACATGATGGCATACGCCAACATGCTGCGCCGCGACTGCACGAGGCTTGCCGACTGTCTTGAGCGCATGGATTATTCGCCTCTCGGAAGCGGCGCGCTTACCTCGACCACATATCCGATCGACCGCCGTCTCGTCGCCAGGGCCCTCGGCTTCCGCGGAATTACGGAAAACAGTCTTGACGGCGTTTCCGACCGCGATTTTGCCGTGGAGCTGCTGTCGGACCTCTCGATCGTAATGATGCACCTGTCCCGCTTTGCGGAAGAGCTTATACTGTGGAGCTCCTGGGAATTCAAATTCATAGAGATGGACGACGCTTTTTCGACCGGCTCGTCGATCATGCCGCAAAAGAAAAATCCCGACGTTGCCGAGCTCGTGCGCGGCAAGACCGGGAGAGTATACGGTTCTCTTATAAGTCTGCTCACCGTTCTGAAAGGACTGCCCCTTGCCTACAACAAGGATATGCAGGAAGATAAGGAGCCGCTTTTCGACGCCATAGACACCGTCAAGCTCTGCCTGCGCGCCTTCGCGCCCATGATCGCAACGATGAAGCTGCTTCCGGAGAACATGCGCCGCGCAGCGGGAGGCGGATTTATAAACGCCACGGACTGCGCCGACTGGCTGACCAAAAAGGGCGTTCCCTTCCGCGACGCGTATACCGTCACAGGCAAGCTCGTCAACCACTGCATAAAGGAAGGCAAGACCCTTGAAGAGCTTTCCGTCGATGAACTCAGGGCCTTCTCCCCTGTCTTTGACGAAAGCATATTCGAGGCGATCAGGCTCGAGAACTGCGTTGAGGCGCGCATAGCCGAGGGCGGGCCGAGCAGGACCTCCGTCGAAGCGCAGCTGCGCTCGATCCGCGATTTTCTTGAAACAAGCTGAATGCTTCACGGCAATAATATACGGCACATCCCACGGCAGAGGCATGGGATGTGCCGTAATTATTTATCGTTCCATCAGCCGAAAACGTACAAGCATCACAACAAGTCCCGCGGCGAGCATTATCGCTCCGAGGCATATAAAAGTCCCGAAGCATCCGGGCTTATGAGAGCGCGATTTTACGAAATCGCCGTAACTGATATAGTCCTCTTTTGTTCGCCTGAAGAATTCGGCGATGTTGTGAGTCAGATAGAACAGCCCGTCGAAAGCCCCCTTATGGGAAAAGTAAAGTATAATGCCCCACAGGAGATATCCGAGCCCGACCTCGGTAAGAGCGTCGCAAACGCACAGCATTATACGCCGCTGCGCATGGACGGTGCCTGCCATACGCGCGAAGAATGCCGCAGCGCACAAAACCGCAGCCGCAATGACGACAGCGGCTTTTTTGCCGCGTTTATTCAGGCGGGAAACCTTTTCGCTCATGATGGTATTTCCTCTTTATCGGCAACTCAGCCGTCGGCGCTGTTTCCCGTAAACAGCGCCGACGGTCTTTTTGCGCGTTTTTATATTGCCAGCTCGCAGCGGTTGATATAATCCTCCTGATCCTCAAAGGGAAGATGAGTAAAGTATGCCGAGAAGCCCGCGATTCTGACGATCAGATCCTGATAATCGGCGGGGTTTGCCTGCGCCGCGCGAAGCACGGCAGTATCTGCGACGGTAAAGTGCAGCTGCATTCCGCCGAGCTCTCTGAAATATGTCTCGATAAGATCCCTGACCTTGGCGGTTGCTTCCTCTCCCTTGACCGAGTTGGCGTCAAAGCGCAGATTGATGGCTCCGCCGCAGCGGAATTTATCGAACTCGAGCGTTGAAACGCTCTTGATGTATGACAGCGGACCGTTGCGTACCATTGCCTGACGCGGATCGTTCGGCCCGGCAAGAGGCTCGCCTGCCCTGCGTCCGTCCGGCGTAGCCGCCGTGTTCTTGCCGACAAGTACGAAGGCCAGGTCATTGGCTCCGCCGTTCATCGCGCCGTCGTAGGGGCAGCAGCGGCTGTTGAAATAATCAAGCCAAAGGCTGCTGGACCATCTTGCGAGCTCATCGACCTCGGGAACGTCGTTGCCGTAAAAATCCACCTTATTGAGTATATATTGATGCAGCTTCTCGTAGCCCTCCCAGTTGGCGCAAAGCGCGTCGTACAATTCCCGGGCGGAAACGATCTTCTCGTCGAAGCAAAGCTTTTTTATCACCATCAGACTGTCGGCACAGTTGGCAATATTGCGCGTCATGGCGCCCATGGCATAGTATTTTGCTCCGCCCCATGTTACGTCTTTGCCCGACTCAACACAGCCTTCGGTCATGACGGACGCGCTGATACACGGGAAATCCTGATCGAACACAAGCGCATTGAGCTGGTATATCTTCGCCTCGTAATCGAGGTAATACTTTACCTGGTGTTCAAATTCCTTCAGCAGCTCGTCAAAGCTCTCGTACTCATACAGCTTTTTGCAGGGCACCCAGCCTTCAACGCCCGTCATCGGATTGACGTTACCGTATATGCACATGTTCAATACCGGTATCAGGCCGAAGCCTCCCCAATGACCTGCGCTTCCTACAAAAGGCCACTCCTTCCCGCATACGGCGGGCTCCACGCACCCCACGATACCGTAATCGCGCGCATCCTCAAGGCTGCGGCCTTTTTCAAGCATCTGCCTGATGATAACTTCGTCGTTGTTGAACTGCGGTATCCCTCCGAGACGTTTGCTTGTTTCTATTCCGAGCGCCCAAATCTCATCGGGAGTATATTCGTTTATTCGGAGCGCAATGCTCGGCTCGGCCACCTTCAGGCGATAGTAGGCAAGCAGGATCATCTTTGTGGCCGTATTGTATTCGCCGGTCCCGTCCGCCTTCATTCCGCCGACGGTAATATTCATTCCGCCGGTCACATTCTGATCCTTTCCGAGAGTATCAAAGAGGTTGCGGCCCTGCTCGTGCATTTTGAATATCTCGTCATTTTCGGGATAAGTGCAGAGGACGAGCAGATCGCCCGTATGAAGGATATACGCGTCGCAAAGCTCCTGCGCCTGCTCCTCGGTAAGAGTGCCGTTTTTCAGATCGTTTTCAAGCAGTTCTCCTATATACTTGTCTATACGCGCCGGAGAATCGCCCACATGCGCTCCGTCGGCCGAAAGCAGATACTGATAGAAAAAAATGCTCTGAAAACCCTCCCAAAGATTTCTCGCCGGATGCTCGGGGATCCACTCGCAGGAGTCCGCCATACGCAGAAGCACTTCCCTGCGCTCGGGAGACGCCGTTTCGGCTTTTTTCCGGCACGCCTCCGCATAACGGTGCGCCATGAGGATGACCGCGTCGCAGGTCTTGATAACGGCTCGGTAGAAAGGATGAGAGCGCGCAGTCTCGGTAGTGATGTGCGCGTCGATCTCGGCAAGCTTTTCCACAGCCATTTGCCTTACGGCTCCGAAGCCGACTTTGACTACCTTGTCATAATTCGGAATGAAATGCCCCTGGTAGGTAATGAAGGTGGAATACATATCGGCGTCTATTACGCCGTTTCCGAACTTTTCATAAAGGTCGGGCGTCATCAGTCCGCGTACATGAGCGCTTATGTCTCGCTCTCTCCACCATGCCGCGGCGTCGAGGAGATATTGTCTTTCATCATCGTCTACCCACACGCAGTTCGGGACCTGCCAGGCCCTGCGGAAACGCTCGTCGGTATCTCCGAAGCATCTGGGTATCCAGTTCGGATCGGTCGCTTCGATATCAAAATGCAGCGTACGCGCCCACGGACCGTTCCCGCCGAGGAATATCTCGTCATCCTCAATATTTATCTCGCGCGTGGCGCACCACTGATAAAGATAGCCCGCTCTCTTCAAGATCGGGTATTCGGCTTCATGAGATTTATAATATTCGGTGATTATTCTGTTTCGCTCGGTATTCAGGCGAAGGTGATTGTTGCTCCATTCGCGTTTTTCCTGCAGCTTCTTGATGGCCGGAGAAATCGGAACATCGAAATTCATAAATAATCCTCCTCTTCAACGCAAATAAAAAACGCTTTATTCTTTCGGACGGATCAGTGTATCTGACAATTCAGCCCGCAGCTTTTGAAAATATCAAGAATTTGCGCCATACGGCTATCATCCGGCGCTTCAACGTTTTTCAGCTTGTATTCCCTGCCGAGTCTGGCATACTTGCCTTTTCCGGTTGCGTGATAGGGTAAAAGCTGAACAAGCTTTACGCTCTCTCCGAGAGAGACGCAGAATTCCGCGGCTTTTCCGAGGAGCTCTTCCCTGTCGTTCAGCTTCGGTATCACAGGGATGCGTATTTGGAGCGCCGCCCCGTTTTCTGCGAGGAAGCGCGCGTTTTCAAGTATGAGTTCATTGGGCACGCCGGTAAGACGCTCATGGAGAGCCGAGTCCATGCACTTCAAATCATATAGGAAAAGGTCTGTATACGGCATTATTTTCGCAAAATGCTCCTCGGGAGCAAAACCGGTAGTATCAAGACAGACGTGTATGCCCGCTTCTTTCAGCCTGACGGAAAGCTCGTAGGTAAAATCGAATTGGCTCATCGCCTCGCCGCCGGATATGGTCACGCCACCGCCGTTTTTAAAGAAAATCCTGTCTCGAAGAAGGCGCTCGAAAACCTCTCCGACCGCAGCGTCTTTTCCCGCGGTATACAAAGCGCCGGGCAGACATGCCTCTGCGCATTTAAGACAGCGCGTGCATTTTTCCCTGTCAATGCTCACCTTTCGTACCGCTGCGCCGCTTCCCGGAAATTTGCCGCCCGGCTCATCCGCTGACAACGCTCCCGCGGGACATGCCGAAACGCAGGAATTATCGCATTCTTTGACCCCGACGCACTTTACGTCGAGATATCCCAGCTCGAACCCGAAATCCTGAGACTCCGGGCTGTGACACCACAAGCAGCGCAGCGGGCAGCCTTTCAAATATACCGTCGTGCGTACTCCGGGCCCGTCGTGTACCGCGTATCCCTGAATATCGTAGATCCGGCCGACTGCTCCGCGGGATTTATAATCGTTCATTTTTCGCTCCGTACCTCAAGCGTTCTTTTCATTCCGCTGCCGCACGGCGGCAGCGGAATGAAAACGGTCCGTATTATTTACTTGTCCATTGCCGGCACGTTTTTCTGCGTATTGAATACCGGATGGCTGGCAATAAAGGCAAATTCGGCAAAGAACCTCTCATTGGGCTCTTCGTCCGGAATTGCTCTGCAGATAGCGTCAAAGCGTTCCTGCAGGCCGCCCTTGAATTCCGGATGAGTAAAAATATACAGATCCCCGCGCTTTATGCCGCGAAGTACGCGTCTGCCGGCGTCGTCCGGCGAATGAGTAACGGAATGGTCGTAATCCGGAAGAGTATTGGATTCGGTCGCTTCCGCGACAATGCGGTCTTTACCCATCAGGATATCTGAAACAGCGGTGGAATTTGCTCCGAGGGCCGTATCATGCGGGCCGGGGCAAAAGACGCTGAAGCCCACACTGCCGCCCATATGGTCTTCCGCAAGCGATTCCATAACGGCCACCACGGCCGCTTTGGTAAAGTTATAGATGTCGCATTTTGCCGACGGCAGTATGCCCGACATCGAAGCGGTACTTACGATATGCGCCTCTTCCCCGTGACGGAGCATGTGCGGCAGAATAAGCTGTATTCCGTTTATCACGCCGATAAGATTAACGTTTATGCCGAGCTGCACCTCTTCAAACGTGACCTCGTCAAGGGGGCCCGCGGCGCAGGTCACTCCGGCGTTATTGACAAGCAGGTGTATATTCCCGAACTTCTTTTCGGCTTCCTCGACGGCCTTTGCATATTCCGCTCTGTCCGAAACATTCAGACGCAGCGCAAGAACCGGCCATGAGTTTTTTTCAAAAAGCGCTTTTGCATCGTCAAGGACAGACTGACGCAGGTCTGCCATCACTACGTTCATTCCCTCGGCCGCGCAGGCTTTGGCGATGCCGAGGCCGAGGCCGCTGGCGCCTCCGGTGATAAAAGCCGTCTTTCCTTTGAAATCTCTCATCATTATCCGCCCTTCTTTCTGTTTGCGGCAATATAATCATTGTCGGCGCGGGCAAGTCCGAAGGGTTCCACTCCGTCCTTGAGTTCATAGAACTCAAATATCCTCGTGGGATCGCTGGATGCATATTTTGTTTTTTCCAGACGTTCTTTCTCGGGAAGCATATAAAGATGGAGCTTATTATTCTCATTTTCAAGCCAGTCAAGGCTGTCTTTTTCGTCATGGAAGGGCATGATAAGTACGCGGTCTTCTTCTATGCCCTTTTTCATCACTTCGGCCAAATCAATCGGATCCTGACCCGTGGCATGCACGGTTTTTAGCATCGCCACGGTCTTTTCATTTACGTTATAACCCGTATTGCGCAGATTTTCGGGTCTGTACAGCTCACAGCTGCCGATATTGGAATTTATATTCCACGGGCACAGCACCGAGACGTGTCCGCCGTAAGCGGGCATATTATCCGCATAAGAGAACGAAAGATTGATAACGGCAGCTTTTGCGGCTGAATACGGTGCGGTATCCGGCCCGGACTCGAGTCCTCCGACCGACGCGACGTTCACGATGTGGAATTCCTCCCTCGGATTGCCGGGAGTGCCGCCGTAGGCCCGCAGTATACGCGGGACAAAGGTAACCATTCCGTTGACGACACCGTCAAAGCACACTCCGACTACCCAGTCGAAATCGTCAAATGTTGACGCTTCGGCAGGACCGAACGAGTTCACGCCCGCCGTCTGAATAAACAGATGCGGAGGTCCTCCGAATACGCTTTCAATGGTATCTGCGGCTTTTGCAAACTGCTTGCGGTCCGTAAGATCAAAGGGTATGGCAAGGATATCCGACGCAGTGCAGCCGGCATAGTCGATGATCTCGGATACGGCTTTGTGGAGCGCGTCGGCGCGGATATCGCCGATTGCGACCTTCATTCCGGCTTTTGCAAATACCTTTGCCTGACCCAGCCCGAGACCGCTGGCTCCCCCCGTGATAAAGCATATTTTTCCCGCAAAGTTCTTCATTGTTCATACTCCTCGCACAAGCATACGATCAGGTTATGTGGGCGAAATCGATATTTCGCCCACATACGCCGTTATTCGTTTTATTTCCAGGACCAGTCGTTGTAATAGGTGTTGAAGTAAGGCACGAAATACACGCCGTCGAGATCCTTGCTGTAAGCAATTCCGCGCATGGGCTCGCAGATCGCGTACCACGCGGGAGCCGCTTCGAACAGCTCGGTCATCTCTTTGATAACGGCCATACGCTCAGCGGTGTCATGTATGCTCATGACCGTCGCGTTGAGCTCCATGAAACGGTCCTTGCCTTCGCCGAGCCACTCGCAGCCGGACAGATGCGGAACAACGGGTATCCAGCCGTTGTAGTTCTGTCCCGCGGTGTTGGTGGGAGCCTGAACGTCGCGCACGTACAGATCGTAGCCCTCCACGTCAAAGGTCAGCTGGTTGAAGGTAGCCTCGTCGTAATTGACTATCTTCACGGTCACGCCGATGGCGTTCAGGTTCTGCTGGATGACCTCAGCCAGGGTAACGTAGTCGGAAGCGCCGTTGGTGATCAGCGTAACGGTCTGTCCGGTCAACCCGGCCTTGTCAGCATACTCCTTGGCCTTGTCAACGTTATAGCCGACGGAATAAGTCTCATCCAGATTCATGCAGTCGGCGGAGAAGTCAGCCGCAGAGTTGGAGTTGGGCCAATCGCAGGGCGTAGCCTGGCCGTTGTAGGCAAGGTTGCAGGCCTGTGTCTTGTTTATGGCAAAGCATACTGCCTTTCTGGCGTCGACATTTTGGAAGATGCTGTTCTCCGTTATGTTGAACCACACTGCGGAAGCGGAGCGGTTGGGCGACTTAAGCAGCTCATAGTCGCTGAGGGTATCGACATAGTCAAGCTCCTGGAGCGGCACGCGCAGGGAAACGTCGACAGCGCCGGTCTCGAGGGAATTGATCCTCTGCGTATCCTCATCCATGCAGATGAAGTGCAGATTTTTGATAGAGGGCTTTTCACCCCAGTAATTCTCGTTGGCGGTCATATACAGATAGCTGTTTACCACATAATCGGTTACGACGTACGGGCCGGTGCCGATAGGATTTTTAGCATACTCGGCAGGATCGTAAGACTCGGCGTCGAGCATCTGCATGCAGCAGATATTGTTGTAGTAAGCGTAGTCAAACTGTTTGAAGACCATGCGGACGGTGTAATCGTCGATCTTTCCGCAGGCTTCCCAATCAAGATGCGGGAAATACGGATACTGTCCGGCGGTGTTGTTGCACAGATCAAGAGTGAACATAAAGTCGTCGGCATTAAAGTCGTTGCCGTTGGAGAACTTTACGCCTTCGCGAAGGTGGAAGATCCAGGAAGTATCCGACTCCTCCTCCATGCTCGTGGCAAGAAGCCAGCGATACTCATAGGTGCCGTCGCTGTTGACCTTGTAGATGTCGCACAGAGGCTCGGCATACATTCTGGAAACCGCGGTATAGTCTCCGTAAGCCGACTCGTATGTGAAATCAAGCGTTGCATAGTCCTGGGTCAGCGCAACGGTGAGGGTGTCCTTGCCCTCGGGGGTCTTGCTCTCTTCTCCGGAAACGTCGGGGGTCTTTGCGCCGTCGTTGTTCGAAGCATCGGGACCGTTCGTGGTGTCGGGACCGGGCTCGGAAGCGGTGCACGCGGCAAGGGAAAGCGCCAAAAGTGCGATGAGAATAAATGCCAGGATCTTTTTCATGGTTTTTCCTCCTCGTTTTTTATCAGTCTTTTGCTTGGCCAGGGGGCGCAGACTCAAACCCGGTCTTGAAAGGCAGTTTTTTCGCAAGACTCCTTGAGAAAACATACAGTATTCCCTGCGGCGCCTTCCTTATCTTGACGAAAATCTGCTTCGTCAATACTCCGGAGGACTTCAAACGGATGATATTTCGAGCGATTTTTGTCTCGACAAACACAGGCGGGCCGGCGCCCGTCAAGATCGGAGGGGCAAAAGCGTCGAAAAAGCGCCGTTTGAATGGGGTTCGAATTTGCTCCGCTTGGCTATCCTTCTTTGAATTTATCGCAAGCGACGAAGTGATTCGGCGCGTGCTCACTGAGTATCTGAGGCTGCTCGCAGCCCTTGTGCGCGTAGGGGCATCTCGCCGCAAATCTGCAGCCCGGCTTCGGGTTTATGGGCGAAGTGAGCTCTCCCTGCATTTTTATGCGCTTTTTTTCGTGATGCCTGTCGGGGATCGGGATGGCGGACAGCAGAGCCTGAGTATAAGGATGGCGGGGATCCGCGAACAATTCCTTTGCGGGAGCTTTTTCCACCATTTGTCCGAGATACATGACCATAATATCGTCCGATATGTATTTAACGACCGAAAGGTCATGCGTAACAAACATATATGCGAGCTTGAATTCTTCCTGCAGATCAAGCATCAGATTTATGATCTGCGCCTGAATTGAAACGTCAAGCGCCGAAACCGGCTCGTCGCAGACTATGAATTTAGGCTTCAGCGCCAAAGCGCGGGCGATACCTATTCTCTGCCGCCGTCCGCCGTCCAGCTCGTGAGGATACGAATTTTCAAATCTCTTTGCCAGGCCGACCGTATCCATGAGAGCAAGCGCCTGCTTATGGCATTCGTCCTTCGCAAGCTTTTTCTGAAGCAGCAGCGGTTCGATTATCGCTTCTATAACGGACATGCGCGGGTTGAGAGACGAATAGGGATCCTGAAAAATAATCTGCATATCCTCTCTCAGCCTGCGGAGCTCTTTTTTGTCCGGATTTGTAATGTCCTTTCCTTCAAAAAAGACCTTGCCGCCCGTAGGCTCGAGCAGATGAAGTATGGTCCGTCCCAGCGTGGATTTGCCGCAGCCGGACTCGCCCACGACTCCGAGCGTCCTGCCCTTTTCAAGCTCAAAACTGATCCCGTCAACCGCATGCAGCGTGCCGCTGCTCACGCGGAAATACTTTTCCAGGCCCTTGACTTCAAGCATTGCCGGCATCAGTTATCCACCTCCATCATGTGACACTTGACGAAATGTCCCTTTTCGATCTCGCGGTCTTCCGGCAACTGCTCTCTGCATTTCCCGTCGGCATACGGACAGCGATCGCTGAATTTACACCCCGGCGGAAGATTTGTCGGATCGGCCATCAGTCCGCTGATTGGCTTGAGCCGTTTTTCCGTCGAGTCTAGCCTCGGAAGCGATCCGAACAGCCCGATGGTATACGGATGCTTCGGGTTATCGAAAATCGAATCGGCGCCGCCGTATTCGACTATTTCCCCGGCATATATTACGGCCACGGAGTCGCACGCTTCGGCCACTATTCCGAGGTCATGCGTTATCATTATTACGGAGGTGCCCAGGCGCTGCTTGAGGTCCTGCATCATTTCAAGGACCTGAGCCTGAACGGTGACGTCAAGCGCGGTCGTGGGTTCGTCTGCAATAAGAAGCTCCGGATTGCAGGCAAGAGCCATCGCAATTACCACGCGCTGCTTCATGCCGCCGGAAAACTGGTTGGGATACTCGTCATACCTTTCCTTCGGGATGCCGACCATTTCAAGCATTTCGCAGGCGCGTTCCTTTGCCTGCTGCCTGGTGACCTTATTGTGCAGACCCACTGCCTCGGCGATCTGCACTCCGACCTTGTCTATGGGATTGAGCGCGGTCATCGGATCCTGAAAGATCATGGCGATCTTGTTCCCTCGGATCCTGCGCATTTCCTTTTCGGGCAGCGCGAGCAAATCCTCTCCGTCGAATATGACATTTCCTCTTTTGAGCTTTGCGGGAGGCTCCTGAAGAATGCGCATTACGGCGCGGGCAATGGTCGTTTTTCCGGCTCCGGTCTCACCGACAAGTCCGATAGTCTCCCCTTTTTTTACGGTAAGATTAACTCCGTTTACTGCATGGACTGTCGCATCGTCCGTAATGTATTCCACAACAAGATCGCGGATTTCGAGAATATTATCCAATTCCATTCGTGTCACCTCAGTTCTTCAAACGGGGATCGAGCGCATCGCGAAGTCCGTCGCCAAGCAGGTTGAAAGCGAGCACGGTGATCATTATGCTTACGCCCGGATAAACGGCGAGCATGGGGTATTGACGCATAAAATTGCGCGCGTCGGATATCATCGTTCCCCACTCGGGTGTCGGCGGCTGAACGCCGAGCCCGACGAAGCTGAGCATCGCCCCGATGAGTATTGCGTTTCCCACGTTCATGGTTATCGTAACGATCAGCGGTGAAATGGAATTGGGTATTATGTATCTTCTCAGGACATGCCATGTGCTGCTGTTTATTGATCTTGCAGCCTCGACATACTCCATTTCCCTGACTGTAAGTATGGACGCGCGCATCATGCGGGCGAATTGCGGTATCATGCTCACAGCCAGCGCAATTATGGCGTTTTTCAGGCTCGGCCCGAGTATGGCCGCCAGGACAAGGCACAGCAGCATCATCGGTATGCTCTGATAAATATCGAGAAACCTCATCAGTATATTGTCGGTCGCGCCGCCGAAATATCCCGCAAGCGCGCCGATAAAGATACCGATAACTGCCGATATCAGGACGGACAGCAGCCCAATCAACAGCGAAGCGCGCGTGCCGTAAATTATTCGGCTCAATATATCGCGTCCGAGCTTATCGGTACCGAGCATGTGCTCTCTGCTCGGAGAAGCAAAGCCTTCGTCTCCGGTCGCGTCATACTCGTAAGGCGCGATCACCGGCGCAAGCACCGCGACCAGGATTATTGCGATTATCACGACGAGAGAGAGCACTGCGCCTTTGTTCTTTTTCAGTTGACGCCAAACATCGGCCAACTGAGATTTTTTTCTGTTCGCGCTTCTTTTTCCCTTGCTCATGCCGCGACCTCCTTTTGCTCATTGTCAGCTTTTTTTTCGCTGCGCGTTTTTTTGGATCGCTTTCGCGAATACTGAGAACGAATGCGCGGGTCGATCACGGCGTAAATGATATCCACTATCAATATGACCAGACTGAACACCACCGAAAGGAAGAGGACGCTGCCTTGAATTACGGGATAATCGCGGTTTTTGAGAGCTGTGAGCGTATATTGCCCGACACCGGGAATGGAAAAAATGACTTCGGCTATCAATGATCCGCTCAGCGACGAGCCGAACATCGTTCCCGCGATCGTTATTACCGGTATCAGCGCGTTGCGAAGAGCGTGGTGATAAAGGACCTTTTTTTCCGTCTGTCCCTTTGCTCTTGCGGTAACGATAAAATCCTGCCGTATAACTTCGAGCATATCGGAGCGGGTCTGACGCGCTATGGTCGCGGTATACCCGAGGGCAAGCGACACTACCGGCAAGATCCAGCCCTTCCACGTCTCTATGCCGGTTCCGGGCAGAAGCCTCCATTTGACGAAAAACAACTGTACCAAAATCAGCGAGAACCAGAACGACGGCATTGAAACACAGAACAGCGATACGACGATCGCCGCGTTGTCCTTCCAGGAATACTGATGCGTAGCGGCGAAGATGCCGAGCGGGATGCCGACGAGGAGCGACAGGGCCATGCTGACCGCGGCGAGAAACAGAGTATATGGAAATCTTACACGCAGCTCTGACCATACGGTTCTGTGATTGATATACGACGTGCCGAGATCGCCGCGTACCGCGTTATAAAGAAAACGGCCGTAACGAACGATAAAAGGATCGTTCAGACCGTTGATCTCCCTGAATTCATTCAATTGCTCTTCACTGGCAGAAAAACCCATAACCTGTCTTGCGGGATCTCCGGGTGTCAGGTCAATCATAATCAGAATAATAAGCGAAATACCCAAAATAATGGGGATCATCATAAGAAGTCGTTTTCCGATGTATCTTAACACCCGCAAATCCTCCCTGATCAACATATGGAGTTCCGCCTCACGCGGACTTGAAATAAACGTTTTTTATTTCTTCATAAATTTTACTAATGCTCATGTCATTTGTCAAGTTTGTATATTACATCAAGCACATTTTCAGCCTTTTTAACAAATCAGTCATGACTTTTTTGAATATTTCGCGGATGACGATTTATAATACAAGCAAAAAATACTACTCGTGTGGGAAGAATACTTGCACAATCTCAAAACGTATGTTATATTACTCAAAAAAACTTTTATAATGCGGTGATCCAAATGGACATTTTTCATTTTGAATTGTTTGATTCCGTCGCGCAAACGCAAAGTCTCACGAAAACCGCCGAGCTGTTCAACATCACTCAGCCGGCAGTCAGTCATAATCTCAAAAAGCTCGAAGACAGCTACGGCGTGAAGCTTTTCGAGAGAACGAGCCGCGGAATAGTCCTTACGAATGCCGGCCGAGAACTGCTCCCTTTCGTTCGCAGCATTCTTGCGGTCATGTCGGACGCAAATACACGCATGCTAAATATTGCAGCGGGCCGAATAGGCCATATTCGTATTGCTTCTATTCCCGCGCTTTTGAATTACGTTGCGCAATGCGTAAAGATAATGCATGAAAAGATGCCTTCGGTGCAAATTGACATAGATCTCTATGAGGGTCCGGAAATGGTCGGCTTCATGGCGCTCAACAGCTATGATTTTTTCTTTTCGACCGACGCGCAGCTTGACTCTCTTTCGGAATACGGACACGCGCTTATTGCAAAAGACAGTCTCGATCTCTTTGTGGGCGAAGACAACAAACGCAGCATAGACCCGGACGATCTTACGGCCTCGCTCGAAAAAATCCCCTTTGTTTCCGTACCCATGTCAGATCAGCAGCTTGCCACGCCTATCTTCAATATACTCAATCTCTATCATGTCAAATCCAATTTCATCAATTTTTACAACCGTGTGGAATCTGTCCTGCTCGCCGTAAGCGTCGGCATAGGGATCTCCATTCTTCCTCGGGCGCTCAAGGACAGTTATCAATGCAAGAACATAGTGACGATCCCCATCAGCGGAGGAGAAAATTGTCTTGAATACTATTTTTCCTGGAATTTGAAAAACAACGCCAATCCCGCAAATTCCTTCTTTACCGAGACCGTTCTTGAGCTTTACAAAGCAAAACCGTTCAATATTCAATAAATACTACATAGACAGCGACGGCACAGGCCGAAAGGAATATTCCTTTCGGCCTGTGCCGTCAAATGTAAAGGAGCAAAAAATGAAAGGAAAAAGATCTTGTTTAATGCGCGTCCGTATCGGCAGCAAGGGCCGTGAGCTCGCGCTTGATCAGGGTTTTTATAAGCTGCACCTTATACGAGTTGAGTTCAAACGCGTCCGCGCCGTCCGCTGCGGCGATACCGGCCCGCTCGGCAAGCTCCGGAGTAATTTCCCTGCCTTTGAGAAGCTCCTCCGCTTTTTCTGCGCGAACGGGGACCGGCGCGACTCCGCCGAGCCATATACGGTAATTGAACTCATTGTCTTCCGTGATCGCAAGGTTTATGATCGGGAAATCAATGCTCTTTCTGATCGCAAAACGTCTATAACGGGAACGGAGACCGGCACGAACGGGAATACGTATCTCCCTGACAATCTCCCCTCTGTGAAGAGCCGTAGTACTGCATACTCCCGTCCCGAAAAATTCTTCCGCAGGCAGCTCACGCTCGTTGGTCACTATCACGGCGTTCAAGGCAAGCAGCGGCGGGGCGAGCTCAGCCTGATTTACCGCATAGCAAGAGCAGTTCAGGCATCTTTTCGCCTCTTCGACCGTCTGTTCAATACTGTAAGACCCTGCATCCTCATCGGTAAGAGTACGTTCGGCTGCGGCGCGTTCCGGCTGCGGTACCGACAATGTACGCCCGGCCCCTTCCCTGTCGAAATGCGTCAGGCCGGTTTCTTTTTTCATTTCCGTCAAAGGATATCCGAAGTCGGCGGACATGCTTTTTGCCGCGGCGCGGGCGCCGGCTATCGCGCGAATCGCGATATTCGGTCCGCTTGCCGCGTCTCCGGCCGCGTAAACGCCCTTATGCGGCGTCCTGTATGTTTCCTTGTCTATTCCGATCAGCCCGCGTGCAGATCTCAGCTGAGCCAGAAAATCCTCTCCCAGAAAATCGAGATCTACGGACTGCCCCGTTGCGAGAATAATAAAATCGGACTCATAAACGGTTCGGTCATTTTCGTCGTATACCGGGGCAAAGCGTCCGTTTTCATCGCGGACCGAAACGCAGCGCTTGCTGTCAAGCCCCGTTACCTTCCCGCCGTCGGTCATTACGCTTCCGAGTCCCCATCCGTTGTGTATGACTACGCCCTCTTCCTCCGCACGCTTTATCTCTTCGGCTCCCGCGGGCATCTCATCTCTCTGCTCCAGGCAAATAAGAGTCACCTTTTCCGCTCCGAGACGCTTAGCCGTCAGCGCAACGTCCATCGCAACGTTGCCTCCGCCGCATACGAGTACATTGCGTCCGATCGCCTTTTTCAGATAAGTGTTTACTTCCGACAAAAAATCAAGTCCGAATACCGCGAGTTCTTCTCCGCCTATGCCGAGAAGAGGCTGTTTCCAAGCGCCCGTGGCAAGGAAAATACCGTCATATTCTTTTTCAAGCTGCTCCATTGTGATATCTCTGCCTACGGCGGTCCCGCAGCGGAATACAACGCCCATGCCTTCAAGCGCGTCCGTCAGTTTATCTGCAACCGTGCGCGGCAGACGATAGTGCGGTACGCCGTAGCGCATCACTCCGCCCGCCTTCTCGTGCTGATCGTATACCGTTACGCGGTGACCTGCTTTGCGCAGATAGTAAGCCGCAGTGAGCCCGGCGGGTCCGGCTCCGACGATTGCCGCTTTTTTATCCGTTTCTTTTTCCGGAGCGGGATAAAAGCGGCTGATATTTCTCAGAATGTGGTCTGCAACACTGCGCTCAACACAGTGTATGTTTACCGCTTCTCCTCTTTCACCCTGATTGCATCCGTCCTGACAGGGGTGCGGGCAAATACGCGAGGTTATCATCGGAAGCGGATTGACCTGCATGATTATCTCGGCTGCGCGATCCATATCGCCTTCGCGTACGGCCTGCATATAACCCGGAATATCCGTTCCTGCCGGGCAGGACCGGACGCACGGAGTCAGTCCGATACGCGCTCCGCCGAACACCGAATGATAGCGATTGTCTCCGGTCTGCGCGAAGCAGCGGTCTCCCCCTTTGCGGCGGCAGTCAAAGCGGCAATTCAGCTTGCGGTAATACCAGCAGCGCGGCGTCTGACAGATGTTTCCGCCTACCGTGGTCATTTCGCGCAGCGTAGGCGTTGACGCAGCGCCGGCAGCCTCGGCAAGCGCCGGCGCAAATTGCTTTACCTGCGCGTTTTGCTCCACATCGGCAAGCACGGACAGCGCGCCTATGCGCAGCTCACCGTCATGATACTCTATCTTATCGAGGCCGGGTATCGTTTTAAGATTTATTACCGTTTCCGGATAGCTGCTGTAAATATCGTCCTTCAGAGCTCCCATAACGTCTCCGCCGCCGGCCATTGCCACGGCGCCGGTTTTTTTCAGTTCGGCGGACGCTTCCTCAATGCTTTTCGCGTTGATATGATTGAATGCTCTCATATTTCAACCCCTCTCTTCCTTCAGCACTTGCCGAGCGCCTTCAATACCCGGTCGGGAGTGGCAGGCGGATCTACCCAAACGCCCGTTGCGTTGTAGACAGCATTGATGATCATATGTGAATTGGCAAGATTATGGCTTATGCCGGAGCCGCCGTAAGCGCCGTTCCCGGTGCGGTTTTCAAGGATCTCCTTTTCGACGACCGGCACGTCCAGCGTAGTGGGAACGCGGTAATCAATAAAGTTGCCGTTGAGTTTTACGCCCGATTCCGGATCGAGTATATGCTCCTCCAGCAGCTGTGCGCCCTGGGTAAAGTAAATGACCTGGTCGATCTGACTTTCAAGAGAGGTCAGCCTGATCACCTTGCCTACATCGGGGACGACAAGATATTTCAGTATCTCCACCTCTCCCGTTTCCTCGTCTACGGCGACCTCGCACCACTGCGTTTCCATAGTGTCGAGTATACGGCCGTAGCCTGTCGCCCAAGCCGAGTCCGGAGAAAAGCCGTAGTTTTCAGCCGTAAGATTTTCATTTGTAGCCTGACTGAGCGGCACGTACTTCGAAGGATCCGCCTTGACGACGACTTTTGAATCCACGATATCCAATTCGTTGGCCGTATAGCCCTTGATAGGGCTCCTGCCCCTGTCTCTCGCGAACGGACCGTACTTTACTACGCCGTCGTTCGCGGCATATTTCACGGCTTCCTCAAGTATCATCCTCTTCAGCTTGTTGGCGCATTCCTTGACTATCCAACCCTGGCCCGTCACGCCGTCGGAGCCGTAAGACATATCCGAATGCTTCTCCCGGTAATCGAAATCAACGTGTACGTCGTCGTAGCTCACGCCGAGTTCCTCAGCGATTATCATGGTATAGCACTCGGTACCGTAAAATCCCTGGATCGGCCCCTGAGTCGGAAAATGAATTTCGCCGTCGCGATAGTGCAGCTTGCAGGTATAATCGAGGAAAGCATGACGCGGGCACATGCCGTAGCGGAAGCTCGCCCCGTGCAGTCTGCCGTCGGGCATCCGCTTCGTTCCGGCCTTATGCCATTCCCACTTCATCAGCTCCATGCCTTTTCTGACACACGCCTCAAAGCTTGGCACGGGATCGGTATCATCCTGAGAGGTCGGACCGTGCAGATTGAGCCGCGCTATTTCAACGGGGTCCTTGTCAAGCTTTTCAGCTATGAGGTGCAGTCCTATGGTAAGAGCATCCCAATTGAACGGGAAGAACTGACTGGAACAGTGCATAAATCCGCGGTTTG
>JAEEGG010002470.1_pt1 | contig 47612 bp, 37 predicted proteins | sample 9134161 | NCBI WGS metagenome assembly JAEEGG01 (sample SAMN16246543, study PRJNA631951) | gut metagenome | biome: gut microbiome; feature: rumen; material: CR-attached | host: Bos | place: Iran: Karaj | collected 2018-10
TGGAGGGTCAGTAAATGCTACTGGTAGCCCTTACGCAGCTGCTATTGGCGGTAGTTTGATGGGTGTATGCGGATCTATTACTATCAATGGAGGAAAGGTGACGGCGAATGGAGGAATCCATGTTGTTGCCGGAAATAATGTTAATGGTTACGGCATTGGTTCAGGATATAAAGGAACAAAAAGCGGCACGATAACTCTTGGTTGGACAGATGAGGATGATTACATATACTTCAGCAGCATTAACAATGTTGAAAATATTCGCTTCGCAGCAGGCAAGAATTTTTATTATACCGAAAACAAAGTAAATGTGGTTGCAACCACGGACAAAATCGAAGGCAAGACGCTTCATCCGTATTTGGAGAAGGTGAATTTTGAGAATGTCACCATCAGCGGCATTTTGCCCTACTATCCCTACACGGGGAAAGACATAGACATAGAATACGATGTCATTGATGCGGGCGGCAATAAGTTGACTATAAACGAAGACTATACGGCCGTGTTCAGCCGGACGCCCATAAACAGCAAGGGTGATTACACCCTTACCGTCACGGCAACGAGTGGCAGCAACTTCACGGGGTCGAAGAGCCTGACTTTCCATGTCGTTGATTACATATCGGTGACGGCAGAAACTACCACGATGACAGCTGATTATGGTCTCTCGTATAGAGTCGATAACAATGTTACAGTTGATGAGCGCATTACCATTAATGGCGATGTGATGCTTTTTCTTGACAAAGATAAGACGCTGAATGCTTCAAAAGGTGTTGAATTGTCTGCGGGCAATAAGCTGACAATTGAAGGTAGGGGGATACTCCAAGCCTCGGGAGAGGATTCTAAAGCCGGTATCGGTGCCCGAAATGTTGGAATGTTGGTCGTCAACGGCAATGTTTTGGCTAAAGGCGGAAATAATGCTGCGGGTATTGGTGGCAGCAGCAATAACACCTCCGGAGGAACAATCATTATCAATAGTGGCGAAATTGTAGCAAAGGGCGGCTTAGGAGCAGCAGGCATCGGTGGCGGTCTTGTTGGACCATGTGGAACAGTCTCCATCAACGGTGGAAAAATCGTAGCTGAGGGTGGCATTTATGGTGATTTGATATCCTCGGGTATCGGACCTGGAGACTACGGACAAAAGAGTGGTACGGTCACTCTTGGCTGGACAACAGAGAATGATCGTGTCTTTGTCAACAATTTCAATAATGTTGAAAATCTTCAATTTGCTGAGGGTAAACGATTCTATATGACTTATGGAGATTCCATTGTTGTTGCCACCCCAGAAAATATCAACGGCAAGACTCTTTCCCCGCTGACCGACCAGAATCAGATAAGAAAAGAATTTATTAGCGGTATCGAACAGGAATACGTGTATTCGGATGAAATAATAAAAATTCCTTATGTGGTGGAAAATATGTTGGGCAGAACATTGGTCGAAGGGGTCGACTACACCGTTGCTCTCAAGAGATGGTCCTGTGACGAAACCTGGAAAGACACGACCGTGGTTGCCTATACCGGTGATTATTACTTAGAATTTACTGGCATGGGGAACTACGAAGGAACCGCGAAAATCCCGTTCTCCGTTATTCCGCATGTTATTGGCGTCTACGCCGTTGTCACAATTGAAGAAGACCAGGACGGCAAGCATGCTATTATTGACGGGGAATCTAAAGACAGGCGCACGGTTGAAATTGACGATAATATTGATGTCAAAGATGTTAAGTTCTCTAGGACATTCACGATAGGTAAGTATTCTACCATAGTGTTGCCCTTCGATATCTTGCCGGAAAAGGTCAATGGTGCGAATTTTTATAAAATTGACAGCGTGAGAAAGGAAAACGGTGTGTGGAAAACCGTTCGGGTTTCCAAAGTCAATGAAAAAATAATCGCCAATACGCCTTATCTGCTGAGACCCTCTGCTAAGACTCTTTCGTTTAATGGCCCCCTCATTCTGAATACTAGCGTCAAGCGTCCCTATGAATTTGAGAAAGACGGGGTCAAATGGGAGTTCCGCGGAACTTACCATTACTTCGATTTCGCGAACGATTCTACGCATCTGATTGGGACGACGTATGGATTTGCGGCAAAAGACCAGGCCGATGGTCTTAAGGTCGGAGATTTTAGGTGGACAAGCGACAAGTCTTATATCTTGCCCATGCGAGCCTATCTTGTTTGTAATGAAGCCGATGGGAATAAAGCTTCTAAGAATAAACCGCAGGTGCGCTTTGCTCCACGTATGAGCTCGATGTCAACATTGCCTGAATCTCTCGAAGTTGAGATTGTCGATGAAGACGGCGGTACGACCGTTATCGGAACGCTTGATTCCCGTACGGGCGAAATTCGCTTGAACAGCCGCTCGGCAGATCGCTGGTTTGATTTGCAGGGCCGCGTGCTTAATGGTAAGCCTGTCGTGAAGGGCAAGTATCTCCACAATGGAAAAGTTGAAATAATTAAGTAGGAGTTTGCAATGAACCGTAAATTTGAAAAGAAATATTATATAGCTCCTGCTATAAAGGTGGTAGAACTCCGTCGTCAGGAAAACCTGCTACAATGCAGCAATGGTACTGGCAACTGCAGCCTTGAAGAATTGGGCCTGTCGAACGGCTCCAAGGATTTTTTGGGGTAAGTTTCTAGAACGATTCTCTCAAGTCGATCGTAATGCCGATGTGCTTGCCGTCGACAAGTGAGAGGTCGCCGCGGGCGTGTAGCTTTTCGCTCTTGTTCAAGGCGAGGCGTCCGCCGAAGCCTACGGCGTAATGCACTTGGCGCCTAAAGAGTTCGCTAAAGTAAGGTGCCGATTGCAAGGCTTCGCCAAAGATAACGCCGGCGAATCGCCAGAAGAGCGGGCGGCGGAATTCCATTTGCCAGATTAAGGCTTGCGTGTCGCTCCAGATGCCCGATTCTACGCCGCGGAATCGCTTGGTGCCGTCGGGGCCGGCGAGGCAGCCGAGCGGAACGTTGTCGCCGCGGCTCTGCTTTGCGTAAAGCCCGAGAGCGATGGAAGTTTCCCAGAATAGGGGAGCGTAGAATCTTGCGTCAAGCGTTTCGGTGTGGTAGCTAAAGTCGCCACCGAAAAAGATTTCTTCGAAGCTTGCGTAGTAGCCTTTGGTGGGCCAGTTGTCGTTGTCTTTTTTATCGAGAACCAAAAGGTAGCCACCGCCCAAATAAAATCCGTCTTGGTAATTTTTGGGGATGTCGCTTCCGAGTTCGTTATCGCGGGCTTCACCTTCTAATACAACGCCGTAGCGAAGAGGAATGTTGTTCGAAATGCCGAAGTTCATTTCGAAGGGAATCTTGCCGTAGACAAAGGAACTCTTGTATTCGTCTATGCGGTCAAAATCTCCACGGGCGCCGCGCTCGAATAGCGAGTATTGCCACTTGTTCAAGTTGAGTTTTGCCGGAATGTGCAAGTGGTCGCCGAATAGCCACAGGTTCGGGGCGTACTGGAATTGGAACTGCCCGCGCGTGGTTCCGCGTGCGATAAAGTCCATCGAAGAAATGTTTTCGCCTTCTTGGAACGGCCTGAAGAACAAGACGAATACCGCGCCGTACTGGATTTTGGTTTCTTCGGTGTAGGCGCCAAAGGGTAGTACTGAGAATCGCTGGAAGTTGTCGTTATCCGCTGAATCGCTAGAAACGGCCGTGCTGTCTGCGGCGCGTGCGAAAACGGTAAGCACGAGGCACATGATAATGGTGAAGAACAACTTCATGTGGATAAGTATAGCAAACATTTTTGTTATATTTGTTTAGAATAAACAAAATTGAAGTGAGTTCATATGGCCGAACAGAATAAAGCAGAAAAATTCGTTTTCTACATGTACAAGATGACCAAGTCCTATCCGCCTAACAAGGAGGTGCTGAAGGACATTTCTTTGAGCTTCTACTATGGCGCAAAGATTGGTATCATCGGCCAGAACGGTGCCGGTAAGTCGACGCTCCTGCGCATCATGGCTGGCATCGACAAGGAATTCCAGGGCGAAGCTTGGATTGAACCGGGCCGCACCGCAGGCTACCTGCCGCAGGAACCGCAGCTGGACCCGAACCTGACCGTCAAGGAAAACGTGATGCAGGCTGTGGCCAAGAAGCAGGCCATTCTCGACCGCTTCAACGAAATTTCCATGAAGTTTGCCGAACCCATGGAAGACGACGAGATGAACAAGCTCCTCGACGAACAGGCGAAACTCCAGGATATCATCGATGCGCAGGATTTGTGGAGCCTCGACCGTAATATCGAAATCGCGATGGACGCTCTCCGTTGCCCGCCGGGCGACTGGCCGGTGACGAACCTTTCCGGTGGTGAAAAGCGCCGTGTGGCCCTCTGCCGCCTGCTCCTCGAAGAACCGGATTTGTTGCTGCTCGACGAACCGACGAACCACTTGGATGCCGAAACGGTCGCCTGGCTCGAACGCCACCTCCGCGAATACAAGGGCTCCGTGATTTTGGTGACCCATGACCGTTACTTCCTCGACAACGTAACGAATTGGATTCTGGAAATCGACCGCGGTCGCGGCATTCCTTGGGAAGGCAATTACGCCCAGTGGCTTGATCAGAAACTTGAACGCATGAAGAACGAAGAAAAGGGCGAATCTGACCGTCAGAAACGCCTCGCTCGCGAACAGGAATGGGTGAAGGCGTCTCCGAAGGCTCGTCAGGCCAAGAGCAAGGCCCGCTTGAAGGCTTACGAAGACTTGCTTGCTGAAGATTCTCGCGAACAGATCAAGGTGGCACAGATTCATATCGCGAACGGCAAGCGCTTGGGCGATATCGTGATCCAGGCGGAACACCTGCAGAAGGCCTTTGGCGACAAGGTGCTCTTCGACGACTTGAACTTCAGTCTGCCGCGCTCGGGCATTGTGGGCATTATCGGTCCGAACGGTGCTGGTAAGACGACTTTGTTCAAGATGATTATGGGCCAGGAAAAGCCCGATGGTGGTACGCTCAAAATTGGCGAAACCGTCGAAATCATCAGTATGGAACAGGGCCGCGAAAGCCTTGACGATTCCAAGACTGTGTGGGAAGAAATCACCGGCGGTAACGACGAAATTATGGTGGGCGACCGCAAGATGAATGGCCGTGCCTACTGCGGACTCTTCAACTTCACCGGTGCTGCCCAGCAGAAAAAACTGACGGCTCTTTCGGGCGGTGAACGCAACCGCGTGCTCATGGCCAAGAACCTGCAGAAGCCGGGCAACGTGCTCTTCCTTGACGAACCGACCAACGACCTCGACATCGAAACGCTGCAGGCCCTGGAACAGGCAATTCTCAAGTTCGCAGGCTGCGCCGTGATTATCTCCCATGACCGCTGGTTCCTGGATCGCATCGCCACGCACATCCTCGCTTACGAAGGCGATTCCAAGGTGGTGTGGTTCGAAGGCAACTGGAGCGAATACGAAGCCGATCGTCGCAAGCGCCTCGGCGAAGATGCCGACAATCCGAAGCCCATCAAGTACAAGACACTCACGAGACAGTAATAAAAGAGGCGGCCGTTGAGCCGCCTTTCTCTTGTAACCCCGGCCTGTGCTTAATAGCCACTTGCAGCTTTGCTGCTTAGAGTACCTTGGCATAATACTAACCGAACAAAGTTCGGAGTATTATGAAGCCAAGTTACATCGGTGGCTGTGTTGTCATAATAAATTGGTAGCGGCACTAAAGTGCCGAGCCACACAGAGGATATAATCCTCGGTAACGGGGACGGGGTCACCTTTTTTGTGAATCTTTTTTTTACATGCAGTGCGTTGAAAAAAGTTTATATTATTTAATAGGGGACGGGTAAAAACGGAAGGAGATACTTATGAAAAAATCGTTTGTCCTTGGCGCAGCATTTGCCTTGGCGCTGGCTGCTTGTGGCGATGACTCGCCTTCATCCTCAAATTCTGCCGATCCAGAACTTGAAAGTTCGAGTTCTGTAGAAGAAGCGCTTTCTTCGTCATCGGTTGAACAGAAAAGTTCCTCGTCAAAGGATGTGTCGTCATCATCAAAAGAAAAGGCGAAATCGTCTTCTTCTGTAGCTGAACAGAAATCTTCTTCATCAGAAAAAGCTCTGTCGTCTTCGGAAGTCGTTGAGGATTCCTCTAGCTCGGATTCGGGCGATACGACTACTGTGAATTCCAGTTCGTCTACGGAAGATGTCTCTTCGTCTTCGGGGCTGCAGGAATTGGATGTCCAGGTGTCAATAAATTGTTTCGCGGATTATCCGATTGGGGATGTTCCGACGCTTACTACTAAGGCGTATATGCAGCCGGATTCGAGCGGAAGATACTCGGGCACGCTGTATTATGTTGTAGATAACTGTAGAAGGCAGGGAGGCTCCCTATCCAAGACGATGTCTGGAGACACCTTGGTCATGAAATTTGTTGATGTGCAAGCGAGTTCCTATTGTCTCTGCTGGTCTGATTTCGCAATAAATTATGGATCTGAGCTTGAAAATATCAAGTATATCGATTACTCGGCACCTTATGCCAAGCACAGTACTTACGAAGTTGTGCATGAGCCGGATCCGGGCAAGCCTCCCATGCCCGAATCTTCAAGTTCGATGAGTGTTCGTGATTTGTTGTCGAGCGCGCGGGCACTAGAGTCTTCGTCAAGTTCCTTTTAACAGCAAACAAATTTTTTTAGTCTTATGAACGATTCTCGCTAAGAGAATCGAATTTGCATTTGGAAAAGAAAGGTTTTAGGAGGGGCAAAGCCTCTCCTTGTCACAGAACGATTCTCGCTAAGAGAATCGAATTTGCATTTGGAAAAGAAAGGTTTTAGGAGGGGCAAAGCCTCTCCTTGTCACAGAACGATTCTCGCTAAGAGAATCGAATTTGCATTTGGAAAAGGAAGGTTTTAGGAGGGGCAAAGCCTCTCCTTGTCATAGAACGATTCTCGCTAAGAGAATCGTTCGTACAGCGCGTCGCGCTCCACTGGCACGAGCCCTTCGTTTGTAATCAAGGACTTCATGCGCTCGGGGCTCATGCCCACGGGAACCGTGGCGCCGGCAGCGTGCGTGATCTTCTCTTCGATAATCGTACCGTCCAAATCCGACGCGCCGGCGTGGAGCGCCTTCATCGCGGTCTCGATTCCCATCTGAATCCAGTATGCCTTAATGTGCGGGAAGTTGTCGAGGAAAAGCCTTGCGACAGCGACCGTACGCAGAATGTCTTCTTCGCTGGTGATGTTCGGAACAATCTTGTGTAGCGCGTTATGTTCCGGATGGTATACCAGCGGAATGAAGGCGAAAAAGCCCGGAGCCTCGTCCTGCAAGTCGCGCAACATCTTCATGTGGGCGATGCGGTCTTCAATCTTTTCGATGTGGCCAAACAGCATCGTCGCATTCGTCGGAATTCCGATCTTGTGAGCCGCGCGGTGAACATCGAGCCATTCTTCGCCGGTTTCCTTGCCCGGGCAAATCTGGTCGCGGACATCCTGCACTAGAATTTCCGCACCGCCACCGGGCAGAGCGTCAAGGCCTGCTTCTTTGAGCGTACTCATAATCTGCAGCGGAGTCTGTCCCGAAATTTTCGCGAAGTGGCAAATTTCCACGGCGGTAAACGCCTTCAAATTTACCTTCGGGAATTCCACGCGCAGCTTGCGCAACATTTCGATGTAGTAATCGAACGGGTGGTCCGGATGCAGACCGCCAACAATGTGCAATTCGCGGGCCCCGCCAGCAATGGCTTCGGCAGCCTTGTTACGAATGGTATCGTAGTCCCAGTCGTAAGCGGTGGGGCTATCTTTCTTGATTTTAGAGAACGCACAGAACTTGCAGTGCAACACGCACACGTTGGTGTAGTTGATTTGGCGGTTGTTCACCCAATACACGGACTTGCCGTGCCTGCGTTCCTTTTCGGCATTCGCGCGGGCACAGAGTTCGTCGAGCGGGGCGTTTAAAAATAAGTCTAGAGCTTCGGCTTCGGTCAGGCGCGCCATGTTACATCTCGGGGATGTCTACGTTATAGCTTGCCTTGTGACCGGCTTCGTCAACGAGCTTGATGGTGATAGATCCTTCTTCAGGAATCTGTGCGCCTTCAATCACGATTTCGCGAGGTTCAGAATCGTATTCAGCGGCAACCCATTTCTTGCCGACCAGCACCGTAATGGCGTTGCCGTCAGGAATGCCGTCGTACTTGAACAATACCGGAATCTTGAGGGCCGGTTGGCGGACGCCACTGATCATCATGTCTGCCCAGTAGGGGAATCCAAGCGTCGGGGCTTCGGTATTTTCGATGTTGGCGATGTCGCGAATTTCATTCATGGTAGCGCAGCGGTTCTTGCCCTTGGTCTGCTTGCTAAAGTAGAACCAGTTGCGGGTCGTTTCGCCGAGCCAGTAAAGCGGTTGATTGTTTTCCGGATTGTCAATGCAAACGGTCCAGTTGCCGAGCTGCATGCCCTTCGGGTGGAATTCGAAGTAATCCAGGCTGTCGGTATGCGTGCGGGTGACTGCCAAAATCTTCTTGGTGGTGTCGCGGCCCGTCGGGATACCGGTAAGCTTCTGTGTAATGCCAACGTTGCCAAGCTTGGTAGACCAGTTGACGCTTCTCTGGTACTGGTTGAAGGCGTAGAGTTCAATGCTTGCATCGGCAGCGACGCCGTCGCCCGTAGAACGAGAGTCGGCGGTGTAGTGGATGCTGGTCATTTCGGGGTAGATTTCAAGGAGGCGGCCGATGGTAATCGGTGCGGGCTTGAAGGCCTTACACATGTCTTCTTCAATAACCTTGTCGCCGGTCATGGCGGTAAACTTCATGCCGTTCTTGCAACGGAACAAGTCGAGCATCGGGCGGCTGAGGAAGGTGAACAGCGGGGAAGCCTGGTCCTTATACAGCTGCATGGGCTTGTCGCTCTTGCAACGCGGGTGGAACGTGAACTTCTTGCTTACCTTGTTGCCGCTATAGTCTTCGGCTTCGATCGTGTAAGTCGAAAGCGGAGCGAGCTTGGCGTTAATAAAGTGCCAGTCGCCGGCGGTGTCGGCTTCTTCGGCCCACAGGAGCTGGTCGCGAATCAGAGCCATCTTGCTGTAGCGCAAGGTATCGAGAACTTCTTCAAATATCTTTTCGTCGTAGCGCCACACGGTAAGACGGCGTACGGACATTGGATTATCCTTGGGTTCGCGGCTGTAGTCTGCAATCTTTACGGCCATGCTCAAGTTGAATTCGTTTTTCACCGGCGTTTCGACGCAACCCTTGTTCAATGCTTCAGGGTTGGTGATTGCCATGTGGTTGCCCTGCCAAACGGCTACGCCAAAAATCTGCGGAGCGAGCGTATCAGAAATAACGACGCCGGCCTGCACGGGGTTCACGATGCGGTCGTTGTCCAGGCGAACTTCCAAATGCAAGTGCGGGTTTCCGATACCGGTGCTGCCCGAGAAGGTCAGCGTGTCGCCCTTCTTGTAGCTTGCATTCGTCTTGATTGTGACGTCGTTCTTCTTGGATGCATACTGTTTCTTGATAATCTGGTCGTCGAGCTTGCCGAAGCTGCTCTGGTGAGCGAACGCCCAGGTCTTGCCGCTGTTGCCCTTGAAGAGCATCAGCTTTCCGTAGTGGAACGGGGAAACTCGCAGTTCTACAACCTTGCCGTCTTCGGGAGCGTAAATGGGCCAGCCTTCTTCCATCTGCGTGGAATAGTCAAAGCCTGCGTGGTAACGCGTGCCGCGGTTCTCGCCAAAACTCGAGGTCAAGTAAGCGTCGCGGTTGAACGGGCGGTAAGTCGGTTCTGCTGCTTTGAGAACTCTCTTTTCTGCCATGCCGTCGGCGTTGTTGACTTTGCTTGCTTCGGAGCTTGCGCCGAAGTTGTCGTTAGATACTGTTTCGCCGGATTTAGCCTTGATGCAGTCTTCATAAGCGAAGGCATCCATAGTCTTTTCGTTGCATTCGGCGGCGAAGGTGGTAGGCACTAAGGCAATGCCGGCCATTGTGCCCAAGAACATACCCTTGCGGGTGATTTTAGCGAGTTTGTTCAAGATTGTAGTATCCATGTCACAAAAAATACAAAATTATTACAAACTAGCGGGAGCGGTTTGCGCTTTTGCAGGTTTTATGTGATATAGAAAAAGAGAACCGTTCGCTTGTGCGAACGGTTCTTTTCAGTGGAGCTAAGGAGAGTCGAACTCCTGACCTCCTGCATGCCATGCAGGCGCTCTACCAACTGAGCTATAACCCCGAGGGCTGGCCCAAATATAGAATACGATTTTACCCTTGTCAAGGGTGTTTTTTGAAAAAAAGATTCTTTTTTTTGCGGGAGGGAACCCAGCTCGGAGTTGCGAAGGCCGCACGGTTCCCTCCCTGCACCCTCCCTTTCCTTGGCCGACGCTTTATTATCTCTCTAAAGGGTAATATGGGCTTATAAAAGAAAAACCCCTGTTTGAGCAGGGGTTTTTAGAGTGAAATCTTTAGGAAAGCGGTTATGCTTTTTCAATGGTTACGGATTCGATGATCACGTCTTCGTACGGGGCGTCGCGGCGGTCGGTCTTGACACCAGCGATTTCGTCGAGGACTTCGAAACCTTCGTAGAGCTGGCCGAATACGGAGTAGCCGTCAGCGGGACCGGGGCCAACCTGGTCGTGGTCCAAAAAATGCACGTTGTCGCCGTGGACAATGAAGAACTGGCTGCCGATGGAGTTCGGCATGGCGGTCTTTGCCCAGCTCAGGGCGCCGCGCATATGGGTGAGACGCGGGTCGTACTTGTCGCCGATCGTGGTGTGGGGCCCCTTGGCGGAATGACCACCGGTACCGTTGCGGTTGGTAAAGTCGCCACCCTGGATCATGAAGTCCTTGATAATACGGTGGAACGGAGCGCCATCGTACTTGCCTTGCTTGGCGAGTTCGATGAAGTTCGTAGCGCATTCGCCGACGATTTCTTCAAAAAGGCGGAGCTTCATTGTACCGTGGTTGGTCTTCATGATGGCGATGGTTTCGCCGGCTTCGGGTTTACCCAGCTGATTGAACATAAAATCTCCTATTAATGTCCCGACAGGGCGTTGCCGGGGTTTAATGTTTCTTTTCTTATATATACAAAAAATCGGGGGTCTATTTCTGTATTTAAAGGCGAAAAACCATAAAAAATGCTAGATTAACAAAAGAAATATATTGGAAGTCATTCTCGACCGAAGGGAGGGAATTGGATCCCGTCCCCCCTTCGAGGGTCCAGGATGACGCTCCTGAAAAACAATATTACTACCTATGAAAGACAACTGCAAAAAAATCAGAGAATTGCTGTCTGCGCAGGCGATGGAATTCGCCCTCGACGAAATGGCGGCAAAGCTTGCCAAGATGCACCCGACTGCCGATGACATGGTGGTGCTCGGTATGGCGAGCCGCGGTATTCCTCTCGCAAAAAAGATCTGCGAACGTTTAAGTCAAAAGTTCAACAAGACAGTCCCCATGGGTAGCCTCGATGCTACGTTCTACCGTGACGACTTCCATTACCGCACCCATATGGGCTCTAGCGAAATGCGCATTACCGAAATGCCAGCCTCGGTGGAAGGCAAGACGGTGATTCTGGTGGATGACGTGCTCTATACGGGCCGCTCGGTGCGAGCTGCCATGCAGGCAATCCTCGACCTCGGACGTCCGGCGGCGATTCGCCTTTGTGTGCTGGTGGACCGCGGGCACCGCGAACTCCCGATTGCGCCTGATTGCGTAGGACTTACGGTAGAGACCGCACAGGACCAGGAAGTCCGCGTGCAAATCGAACCGATTGACAAAGAAAATTCCGTTTATCTCGTAGAGGTGGAGGCCTAAGATGGGCGCATTACAGATCAAGCATTTGTTCGGACTTCAGGGTGTGTCCAAGCAGGATATCCGCACCATTTTGGATAATGCAAAACAGTTTCGTGAAATTTTGGAACGCCCCGTCAAGAAGGTGCCGAGCCTCCGGGGCATGACAGTGGTGAACCTGTTCTTCGAAAACAGCACCCGTACGCGTACAAGTTTCGAACTCGCCGAAAAGCGCCTCTCTGCTGATACGGTGAACTTCGCAAGTTCCAATTCCAGTGTCAAGAAGGGTGAAACCTTGGTGGATACGCTCCGCAATATCGAATCGATGAAGATTGATATCGTGGTGGTCCGCCACAAGGGGACTGGCGTTCCCAAGTTCCTCGCTGAACACAGCAACGCCATTATCGTGAACGCTGGCGACGGTGCCCACGAACATCCGACTCAGGCTCTTCTGGACATGCTGACGATCGAAGAAAAGCTTGGGACCCTCGAAGGCAAGAACGTGACGATCATTGGCGATATCCGCCATAGCCGCGTGGCCCGCAGTAACCTCTGGGGCATGTCGACCATGGGCGCCCATGTGACGCTCTGCGGACCTTCGACCCTGGTGCCGCGCAATACGGAACTGATGAACCATGTCACTTGGGAACCGGACGTGAAGAAGGCTGTCGCCAATGCCGATGCCATTATCGCTCTCCGCTTGCAGAAAGAACGCATGGATGACGCCTTGCTCCCCAGCATGCGCGAATACCGCAATACTTTTGGTATTACGGAAGAACTCCTGGAATGCGCCAAGGATAAGGTGATCATCATGCATCCGGGTCCTATCAACCGTGGCGTGGAGCTGGACTCCGATATCGCCGATGGCGAACATTCTGTAATTCTTGATCAGGTGACCAACGGCGTTGCAGTCCGTATGGCCGTTCTCTTCCTTTTGGCTGGAGGTCGCAACAATGAAAATGCGTAAGCCTAGTTATGAGCGAGTTTCTAGTGTCGTTTTAAAAAATGCAAAGTTCTGGAATGGCAAGTCTTTTGAACTGAACAACGAAGTTCGTTTGGAATCGAACAACGATGGCGGTGCTTCCCTGGAACATGATTGTGGCGGAGCCCTGGTTATACCCGCGCTTTTCGGCTTGGGTGTCGACTTTATGGAACCGCTCCGTGACGATGTTTATACGTATGCCGACGGTGTGGATGCTATGCGCAGGGGCGGTTTTTACGGTGGCCTTTACGAAAGTGCGGCGAATCCCATCGATGACGCCGACAAGCTTACCGCTTCGTTAAACCGCTTTAAGCAAGTCGCATGCAACGGAGACCGATTCGATGTCCGTTTCCTTGGCGCTTATAGCAAGGGCTTTGGCACAGATAGCCTTGCCGAAATGGTGGAACTTGCAGATGCTGGTGTTGCCGGTTTCGGTGATGGCAACGGTGTAATCCCGCATTCCCGATTCCTTCGCTTGGCCATGGAATATGGCAAGATGACTGGCAAACGCTTCTTCTTCCAGCCCATGGACAAGACGCTCCGTCACAGCGGTTGCGTCCATGAAGGCGCCTATTCCGATATGCTCGGCATGAAGGGCATTCCGCGTATTGCAGAAACCATTGCTGCCTACACGGTTCTGGAAACCGCTCGCTTCCTCCAGATTCCGGTTCACTTTAAGCAGATTACTTGCGGTGAAACTTTGGAATTGGTCCGTGAAGCCCGCAAGAACGGTATCGATGTGACTTGCGATGTGGGACTTTATCACTTGTTGCTGGATGATTCCTGCCTGGAAACGCTGGATTCCGCTTACCACATTCTGCCGCCGATTCGCTCTGCTGCAGACCGCGAGGCTTTGTGGCAAGGTATTGTTGACGGAACGGTCAATGCAATCAGCGTGAACCACACGCCGGTGCTTCGCCAGGATACGGTAGTGAACTTCGAAGATTCCGTGCCGGGTGCGCTTTCCTTGGAAGTGGCTCTCCCCGCCATTTGGAACAAGCTTGTTGCTAAGGTGGGCGAAGCCCGCGCCATCGAACTCCTTTCGACGGCTCCCGCTCGCTTGGCCGGTTCTGTCCCGGCGACAAGCAACGTTGTCGTATTCGCTCCGGAAAAACCGCATGTGGTCGCTGAAAGCGACTTTGCGGGACACGTCTGCAATTCTCCGCTTCTGGGTAAGGAATTGCCGTCGTCTATCCTTGCAACATACATCAACGGAGTCTGGACCGAACTTTAATTTCGATTTCTGAATCCTATGATTGAACCGCTTCAAATAGTCTGGATCGCATTTGTCTTTTGCTTGTTCGTGGCGTTGTTGGTGCTGCTGGAAATCCGCCGCATCAATGACCGCCGTGAAAACGAAGAAATGTTCGGTACCCAGTCGTTTGATGAAAAAGTGGTGCAACTCGGTTTTTCAGCTAAAGAAAAGAGGACTTTAGACAAAATAATCAGAACGTCAACCTTTGAAAATAAGGATGCCATTCTGAATTCGTCGGGCCTTTTTGAACAGGCTGTTTCCACGTTTTACGATGTTCGTGACGTCTTTGATGTTCGTGATGAAACTCTCGCTGCAGTGGAAGCGCTTCGCCACAAGTTGAATTTTACGGCGACGAATCCTTTGTCTGAAATCTTTTCGACGAGACAGTTTAATGTTGGGGATCGAATTGACTTGATTCCCGAAAACGGAACCCTGATTAAACGTTCTGACATTGTGTGGCGCTCCGAGAAGGAATGGGCTATTTCTTACGATGGCAGCGACGGTCCTGCAAAGTCGTTTGTTGGACGCGATATCCGCATTCGTTGGACTCGCCCGGATGACGCTATTTATTCGACTACCGTTTCTATCCGACGGTTAGATGAAACGGGTAATTTTGTTTTGCCTCATTCTTCGTCCCTGGATAAGCGCCAGTTGCGTCGTTGGGTTCGTGAACAGGTCGCTTTCCCGGTAATGGCCATTTTTGAAAATGGCGATACGGTCGGGGGGACCCTGCTGGACCTTTCCGCTGGCGGTATCATGATTGGCCTGCCTAAAGAATGCTATCCAGGACAGCATTTGCGTATTCAGTTTGAACTGCCCAGTTTTGGCGAAGAAAACGTCGAAATTGAGATTTTGCGCAATTTGGGGCAAAAAAACAAGGATTTCCCCAATTACTATTGCCTGACCGCCTCTTTCCGTGGTAAGTTCGGTTGGACCCAGGAAAGGGTGCTCCAGTACCTGTTTGAGGTTAGTAAGTCAAAAAAACAGGCAAAAAAGTGGGCTAAACAGGCCTAAGTAGTTCATTTTCAATGACTTAGATTAATTTTCCGCTTGACATTCTGCTTTTATAAAGGTAGAATTAGTAAGGAAATGTTTTACAATCGGAGTTAACTTTGGCTTTAGGATTGATTTCTAAAATCCGTGGTTTGCGCGAGACCGTCGGCATTGATGTTGGCCATTACAGCATCAAGTATGTCAAGGTCTTACACGGCGCGAACGGGAACAAGATTGTTTTAGACGCCGACTTGGAACGGGTGCCCGATGGATGTATCGTAAACGGAGAAATCCAGGTGCGTGAAGGGGATGCCCCGACCGATCAGGACGGTAAGCGCGAAAAGGATGGGGCAGAACTGCTTGCTGAGGCTATGGCCAAGCTGATGATTCGTCATCCCATCGATGATTCTTGCGATATTGTTGCATCGGTGAACTGCGGTGCTGGCGCCGGTGGCGTTCTGGTGGATCGTGTTTCTGTCAAGGTTCCTAAAAATGGCAATGAAGCTGCCATTATTCTTCAGACCGCCCAGTCCCGTCCGCCCTTCGATGACCAGGACAACGTGATTGACTATGAAGTCTATTCCCGCGAAGGCGATGATGTCAAGGTGAACGTGGTGGCCGCAAAGAGTGCGCTTCTGGACTCCTGGGCGCAGTTTTTCAATCGCCGCGGCCTCAAACTGTCGGCGCTGGATGTCGATATTTTCGGCTTGCTGAATGCTTATGTTGCTACCGTCGAAGAGGCTGAAAAAGACAAGACTGTCGCTATTTTCAATATCGGCGAAAAGAAAATGAGCGTCGCCTTTGTGCAGGACGGTCAATTCCATTCCATGCGTGCCATGGCAGGCGGTTCCCTGGATATGGTGGTCAGCAAGACCTGCATGAACTTGGGCATTGATTCTGAAAAATGCCACGAAATTTTAACTAAGGGAGACCTGTCCGTGGTGGACGGTTTCTCCGAGGCCGAAGTTGAAGCCGCGCTCCGACTGGCATACGAGGACCTGATGGCGCAGATCGATATCGGTATCCGCTACTTCTCGTCTTCGGAAGATTCCAAACCTCTCGACAAGATCTTGTTGGGTGGAGGTGGAGCCGCCGCCCCTGGTCTAAGGGAATTTATCGCGGAACATTCCGGTATCGAAACTGATACGGTGAACCCGTTCAGGCTCGTGCCTTGTGATTCCAAGGTGTTTGGCGAAAGTGGTCTTTCTATTGGACTCTCCAATATTTACGCCCCTGCGTTGGGCTTGGCAATGAGGAAATTCTAATGGCGTCTACGAAAAAAGAAACCACAAGAAATGCCTTGGCCATTTCCATTAACTTGCTTCCTCCGGAATTCCGCAAGAAGCAGAAAGACTTTACTTGGATAACGGACCGTCGCATTATTTGGCCTACGGTTGCATTGCTTGTCGCAATTGTTACAGTGGTGATGCTCCAGGGCTATGTTAATGAAACCATTAGCGGTTTAAGCCAGGAACTGACGCGCGTTCAGGAAGAAGTGGAACGCGAACGTCCGTTGCTTTCCAAGATTAGCGATCTGGAACAGAAGCAGGGTGTTGTCAACACAAAGATCAATGCTCTCAAGTCTATCCAGGTGAGCAAGAAACGCTGGGTTATTTTGTTCGAAAACATCTCGTCGGTGCTTCCGCCTAACATGTGGATTACCAGCATCAACCAGATGGGTGAATTTGACCTTGAAATGCGTGGTGTGACCTACGACTTCTCGGAAGTAGCCGAATACATGGTGAAACTCGAAAAGCAGGTGAGCATCCAATCGGTTTCGCTGGTGACCATCTCTACTGCGAAAGTGGATGGAAAAGAAGCCTATAATTTCACCATCAAGGTAGTTCTCAATCGAGATCTTGGGGAGGGTGATAATGGGTAAGATAGATTTAAAAGACAAACGAAACGTCTACGCCATAATCGTGTGCCTTCTGATTATGGCGGCAGCCCATTTGGTGTATAACTACGTGTGGGATCCGTTTACGTATCAGCGCGAATCTTTGGAACGTGATCTCCAGTCGGCTCAGGCTGAACTGGACAAGATCAATGCCAAGAAGCATCGTGTGGCCGAACTTGAAATGCAGTTGGCCCAGGCTGAAAAGGATTTCGAAAAGCTGAAGGAAATGTTCCCTGAAGAAGAAAAGGTGCCGCTGCGCTTGCAGGACCTTTATGCTGTGATTCGCAGCTCCATGGTGCAGATCCAGAAGTTTAACCCTGAAGGCCGTGCCGAAAAGGAACACTACATTGAAAACCGCTATTCTATTGCAGTGAATTCCGGTTATCATATGTTGGGCTATCTGTTTGCAGAAATCGCAAACTTCAATTACCCGACGGCCATTACGAACCTTCACTTGAGCCGTTACTCGGGCATCAAGGCCGAAGTCGAAAAGTCTGAAACTCACGGTTGGACTCCGATTACCATGTCGGTGACCTTCAACCTGACTACATACACGTCTAAGAAGGTGGGCAAATGATGAAAATGAAGATTCTTCTTTTGTTGCTTGCCTTTACGGCTTTTGCTAGTGCCGCCCAGATTAAGGATGTGCGTTTCGACTGCAGTGCAAAGGGTTGCCAAGTGGTATTCGCTTTTGCATCTGAAAAGAATTTGCCGACGTTCTTCCAGAAGTACGATGCTGCTTCCAAGAAGTTGACGGTCGGTTTCTCCGAAACGACTTTTGCTCTTGGCGAAGGCGACTATGATGTCGATGCCAATTCCAAGTTTGTCAAGTCCATGAAGGTGTTCAAGGATGCGTACAAGGGTACGGCATTCTTGAAGATCGAAATGGATGTTGGCGCCTCGATTACTTCGGATAAGAACGAAATCGCTCTCGACAAGTCCAACTTCTTGATCAAGCTCAAGAACAAGGGCGGAAAGTCCTGGACGCTTTCGAAGCTTTTTGCGGATCGCAAGAAGGCTGCCGAAAAGCAGGCTGCTCTTGATAAGAAGGCTGCCGCCAAGGCCGCCCTCGAAGAGAAGAAGCGCCTGGCCGAAGAAAAGAAGGCTGCTGACAAGCGTGCTCTTGAAGAAAAGAAAGCTGCCGAAAAGGCCGCCGCTGAAGAAAAGAAGGCCGCTGCCAAGCGTGCTATCGAAGAGAAAAAGGCTGCGGCAAAGGCTGCCGCCGAAGAGAAAAAGCGCTTAGCCGAAGAAAAGAAGGCTGCCGAAAAGGCGGCTCTCGAAGAAAAGAAGCGTCTCGCTGCAGAAAAGAAAGAAGCTGAACGCCGCGCCCTTGAAGAAAAGAAGGCTGCTGAAAAGGCCGCCCTCGAAGAAAAGAAGCGCTTGGCCGAAGAGAAAAAGGCTGCCGAAAAGGCTGCTCGCGAAGCTGAAAAGCTCTTCGCCGAACAGCAGAAGCAGATTGACAAGGCTGTTCTCGAAGGTGGCGCTATTTCTGCTCTCCTCCCGAGACTGAAAGAAATGACGGTTCTCATCGGTTCCGGTCTGGAACAGTTCCGTATTGTTGCAGAAGAACCCATCGAAATTCAGAATATCTCTAGCGTTGACAAGAACAACACTCTGACGATTGGTCTCGCCGGTCCTCAGAAGTCCCCGGTGTTCAGAATCGGTGCCGGATCCCTGGTGAAGTCTGTGACTTGGGGTGCTAACGGTCTCAAGGTGCAGTTGAAGGGTTCTGTCCAGCCGGCTGTCTTGGTGCAAGACGGTGTGTTTGTACTGCAGATTGCCGAAAAGGGTATCAACAAGGATGGCTTTATGTTCTGGTCCGCTCAGCCCAAGGGCATCTATGTGCGTGACTGGATGAAGCCTGCTGACGACAAGCCGAACTTCGATTCCTTTGTGAAAAATCTTGACAAGGGCAGCAAGAAGATTATTTCGGGATCTCAGACATTCCACTTGCGCCCGGTTGTCCGCGAATTGATCGTGGTTGCCGACGAAACGGAATTCTATGCTGCCCCCAATGAAAATTCCCAGGTGATGCAGCGTCTCGTGTTTGGCGACCGTCTGGTAAGCCTCGACATGAAGGGCCTGTATCGCAAGGTGCAGTCCGGCAACAAGGTTGGCTATGTTGACCGTCGCGCCGTAGGATTCTTTGATGAACTTTCTTCTGTTCAGGAAGAACGTTTGAAGCAGATTGACAAGGAACGTGGCACGAACCTTACGGGTAATGCTCCGCAGATCGGTAGTCAGCTTGACGGCCTTTACGAAGACCGCGTGACTTACAGTTCCTTTGGCCGTCGCGACCCGTTCGTGGAAGTGGATGGCCTTGTTGAAGAAGGTATCAATATTGACCAGGTCGAACTGGTGGGTATCATTTGGGAATCGGATGTGCCGGTAGCCATTCTTGTTGAATCCAAGAATCCGTCTATTTCGTACACCGTCAAAGAAGGCGACAAGATTCTCAACGGTAAAGTTTTAAAAATCACACAAACTGACGTACTCTTCCTGATTCAGGAATTCGGGGTGAGCCGTCGCTACTCCATGGGTCTTCCCGATAAACTTGGGGGTCAAAAGTGAAAAATATGACAAAAATCCTTACTATTCTTCTCTTGGTGGTGGGTCTCACTACTGCATGGAGTGCTCCTGCTGAAGGTTCTGTATCGACTCCGAATAAGAAGTTGTACGATTTCAGTTTCGTGGATATGAACTTCGAAGCCGTGTTCAGCTCTGTTTCTGTGATTGCTGGCGTGGATATTATCCTTGCTCCCGAAGTCAAGGGTAAGACGAGCCTCAAGGTGACCAAGAAAACCTGGCAAGAAACGCTCGACATCGTCTGTAGCATGAACGACTTGACTTGGATCATCGAAGACAAGTACATCTTGATTCAGCGCTCTGCCACTTATCAGGCAAAGCAGAAGAAGATTGCCGATGAAGAAGCCCAGGCCGAACAGAATGCTCCGCTGGTCCGTAAGAACTTCCAGGTTCACCATGCCAAGGCTGAAGAACTGGTGAAAGTGCTCGAAAGCATGAAGTCTAACCGCGGCCGTATTACCACGGTGGAACGCACCAATTCCATTATCGTGTACGATACCGATGGCAAGATCGAACAGATGGAAAAAGCCTTGACCGAACTTGACGTGGAAACGCTCCAGATCATGATTACCGCAAAGCTCGTGGTGGTGAACAGCGAACGCGCCCGCGAACTCGGTGTGGACTGGACCGCAAGAATGGGTACTACCGCTCTGACTCCGGGTACGGTTACGACTCCGCAGGGTAGCGGTGCTGGCGATACCCGTACTAGTGCTGCCATTCACTCCTTGCCGAATGGCGGTTCCTCTCCGGCTGTGGGTTCTGCAACGACTGCTATTACCGCAAGCTTGTTGGACAACAACCTGCAAATTGCAATTTCCAACATCATGGGTGACGCTTCTACCGAAGTGCTCGCCAGCCCGCAGGTTTCTACGCTTGACAACACCGAAGCCCAGGTGTTCATGGGTGACAAGGTGTCTATCCGCGTGATTGACGATAGCGGTGAATCTTCTACGCAGTTGGTGGAAACCGGTATCAAGCTGACGGTAACGCCGCACGTTTCTGGCGACAACCGCATCTTGCTTGACCTGCACCCCGAAAACAACTCCTACGGCTACGACGAAAAGGGCCAGGTGGTGATCAGTACTCAGGAAGCCAAGACCAAGGTCGTGGTGGCTGATGGTGAAACGGTCGTGATCGGTGGCCTTACCCGTAACGAAAATACCGAAAGTGAATCCGGTATTCCGTTCCTGAAGGATATTCCGCTGCTGGGTAACCTCTTCAAGTACAGCCGTAAGGCTGTCACCAAGCGTGACCTCATTATCTTCGTGACTCCGCGCATTATCCGCAACTATGTGGGTTCCGTGGAACTTTCCGAAGCTTCTGAAACGGTTGAAGGCGGTGCTCCGCAGGCTAAGAAGGTTGAACAGACTCCGGCAGCCGAACCCGGTGACGACGAAACTCCGATCGTGGAACCCAAGCCGAAGCAGGAAGCTGCTCCTGCCCAGGAAAAGGCCAAGGCTGAACCGGCTGAAGCTCCCGCAGCTCCGGCTCCTGTCGAAGAAGACGAAGGCTGGAATTAATTTAAATCCTGCATAAAAAGAATTTTCCCCGGAGCGATGATTGCTTCGGGGATTTTCTTATAGGAATAAAAAATGAGGTCAATTGCGTAGACTGTAAAAGGCCTCTTTTGGATGGTTATCCTGGAGCGTAGCGACGGCGGACAGCACTTGGTTACTTGTAACCTTAGTGCGCATGGTCCCCGAATGGGGAGGATCCAGAGCGGATGAATACTATCTCACTACGAGAGCGGCGAGAGCCAGTTCTTGACTAGTAACAGTCCAGCTGCTGCTCTTGAATTCGTAGTTGAGGTCGGCGAGGCGGTGGATGACGCGGCAGAGAAGTGGCTTGCCCCAGCGGCGGCAACATTCGGCGGCATTGCCTTGCTTGCAGAACATGAAGTAGTTCTTGCCTAAGGCCTGTGCGGCGTCTTCGGCGCTCATCTTCTTGGCGGTAAGCGACATGAAATTGAGCAGGTCCACGGCGTGGCCATAGAGGGCGTTTACGATGCGGATAGCATCGTTGTCCTTGTTGCCGTAAAGGATTTCGTGCAACTTGCGGGTGTAACCTACGGCGTCACGCATTCCAAAGTAGTTCAGAATCTCGTAAGGCGGAATTTCGCGGCGGGGCGTAATCATGGTCTTCACGAGATCGAAGGTGATTTTGGTGCAATCGGGATCGTAGATTAGAGCTTTTTCCAGCTCTTCGCAAACGAGCTTTGTGTTGGTGCCTAAAGCGTCTGCCAGGTACTGGCTGGCGGCGGGCTCGATCGGCTTTCCGAAGTGGGCGGGTACATTCGATGCAATCCATTCCTGCATCTTGTACTGCTTGGGTTCTTCGTACTGTTCGATTTTACCGACTTTCTGCAGAATCTTGTAGAGTTCCGAGTTGGCTCGGAGTTCGTCGAAATCCAGCAGCAACTTGCAGTCGGGAGCGTCTTTGAGCCAGCGGGCGAGAGCCTTGGATTCATCAGCCTTCATGGCGTCGGCGTTGCGGACGACCACCGCCTGTTCCGGTGCAAACATGGAGACGGCACCGCAGCTTTCCATGATGAGCCCGGCTACCGACGGAATGTTGGTATCAGAAGCATATACGATCTGCTTTGATAGCGGATCGTTCTTGCGGTCTCCAAGGGCATCGGTCAGGAACTTGTCTGTCTGCTTGTCCTTGGAGAACTGGTCTTTGCCGATGAGGGCTAGAATCATAGCTTACTTGAAGTCGACGATTTCGAAGCGGTTCTTGCCCTTGGGGGTGACGACTTCGACGATTTCACCCTTCTTTTTGCCCATGAAGGCAGAACCCATGGGGCTCTTGAAGCTGATTTTGCCGTTCATCGGGTCGACGCCTTCGGGGCTCACCAGCTGATAAACCACTTCCTTCTTGGTAGCGAGATTTTTAGCGGTGACGGTGGCGCCAAAGCGGACGGTGTCGGAGTTTGCGTCAAATTCAACGATAATTGCATTAGAAATCTGGTCTTCCAGCTTGGGAATTTCCAGATCGATATGAGCCAGCATTTCCTTGGCGGCGTGGTATTCGGCGTTTTCGCTCAGGTCGCCTTGCTTGCGGGCTTCTTCCATTTCATCTACAACGCGGGGACGTTCGACCTTTTTGAGGAAGGTGTAACGTTCAACCAGCTTGTCGTATGTTTCTTTAGTACAGGGTGTTTTAGCCATGACCTTAAATTAGAATTTTTTTGTGGGGCAGAAGCAGGGGGTGTTCAACATTGTCGCATTTTTCTATAATTTAGGGTGAAAAAAACAATAGGAGATACTATGTACACTGTATTGGAAAAAGGCGGCGTTTGCTCCCCGAAGGGCTTTACCGCGTCTGGAATTTGTGCAGGCATCAAGGCCAGCGGTAACGCTGACATGGCTCTTTTGAAGAGTGAAAAGGCTGCACGTTGCTTTGCCGTGTTTACAACGAACAAGGTGAAGGCTGCTCCGGTGCTTTACGACAAAGCCGCCCTTGAACATGCCCACTTTGCCTCTGCCGTTGTGGTGAACAGCGGTAACGCAAACGCCTGTACCGGCGAACAGGGCCTTCGCGATGCAGAACGCATGGCTGTCCTTACCGAAGAAGCCTTGAAGCTTACTCCGAAGAGCGTGCTCGTTTGCAGCACCGGTGTGATTGGCCACCTGATGCCGATGGACAAGATTGAAGCCGGTATCCCGAAACTTGTGGAAAAGCTCCACGCCGACGCTTCTGAAGAATTTGGCCGCGCTATTCTGACCACTGACCTTGCGCTCAAGAGCCATGCCGTTGAGATCCAGACCGAAAAGGGTGTGGTGACCATCGGTGGCGCCTGCAAGGGTTCGGGCATGATTCATCCGAACATGGCTACGATGCTTGCCTTTATTACGACTGACCTTGCTTTGCCGATCGATTTCTTTGCTGAATTCCGCGCCGATATCGCCGACTCTTTCAATGCGATTACGGTCGATGGCGATACCAGCACGAACGACACTTGCATTCTCTTGGCTAACGGCATGAGCGGCCTCAAGTATGAAGACTTGACGCTTACCGAACAGGGTGAATTCCGCGCAGCACTGATGCTTGTGATGAAGGAACTTGCCAAGGATATCGTTCGCGACGGCGAAGGTGCAACCAAGCTGATTGAACTCTGCATCGAAAAGGCCGAAAGCCACGAAGAGGCTTTGCGCATGGCCCGCTTCATTGGTACGTCTAACTTGGCCAAGTGCGCTATGTTCGGCGAAGACCCGAACTGGGGCCGTATCCTCAGCAGTGCTGGTTCCAGCGGCTGCAACATGATCGCCGAACAGACGGACCTTTTCTTTGGCGATGTGCAGGTGCTTTCTAATGGCCGCCCGGTGCAGCTCGACGAAGAACAGACCAAGGCTCTGCGTGCGGTAGTCCGCCAGCGTGAATACAAAGTAACGCTCGTTCTTAACATCGGTCATGCTAGCGCTAGCGCATTCACTTGCGACTTGAGCTACGACTACGTTAAGATCAACGCCGAATATACAACGTAACAGACTGCTCGGCTCTAACGGTAGACCGTTCGGCGTGTTTGGTTCCTTTTGTGAACGGAATTCTTGTGAAAATCCTGCTTTCGGGCGGGATTTTCTTGTATTTTTAGGAGAAACAAGAGGATAAACATGGATAATTTCAACTTTTACAGCCCCACAGAATTCGTATTCGGTATGAACCGCGAAAATGAATGCGGTGAACTCGTTAAAAAGTATGGCGGCACCAAGGTGCTGATCCATTACGGTGGGGGCTCTGCGGTGCGTTCGGGATTGATTGACCGCGTGAAGGCAAGCCTCGATGCGGCTGGTATCCCGCATGTGGAGCTTGGCGGCGTGAAGCCGAACCCGCACGATTCGCTCGTGTACAAGGGTATTGAAATTGTCCGCCAGAACGGTATTGACTTTATCCTTGCGGTGGGTGGCGGCTCTACGATTGATAGCTCCAAGGCCATTGCCATGGGTGTTCCTTATAAGGGTGATTTCTGGGATTTTTACGAGGGCAAGGCCTCGGCGACATCTGCGCTCCCGATTGGCGTTGTGCAGACGATTGCGGCTGCCGGCTCCGAAGGTAGCGGCGATTCCGTGGTGACCAAGGAGGATGGCATGCTCAAGCGCGGTGCAAGTAGCGAACATATCCGCCCGAAGTTCGCGGTGCAGAATCCGGCGCTCCTTTGCACGTTGCCTGCTTACCAGACGGCTTGCGGCATTACCGATATCATGGCTCATGTTTTTGAACGCTACTTCACGAATACGCTCGAAGTGGAAATCACCGACCGCCTGTGCGAAGCGGTGCTCCTCACGATGGTGAAGGAGGGCCCGCGCGCCATTGCCGACCCCGCCAACTACCAGGCCCGTGCGAACATCATGTGGGCGGGGACGGTAGCCCACAACGGCGTTGTGGGCTGCGGGCGCAGTCAGGACTGGAACAGCCACGCCATCGAGCATGAACTTTCGGCGCTTTACGACTGCGCCCATGGCGCGGGTCTCGCTGTCATTATGCCGGCATGGATGGAGTACGTTGTCGACCACAACGTAATGCGTTTTGCGCAGATGGCGACGCGCGTGTTCGGCTGCGAGATGAATTTTGAAAACCCGAAGTCCACCGCCCTCGAAGGCATCAAGGCTTTCCGCCGCTTCTTGCATTCCATCGGCATGCCGATTAACTTCGCTGAACTCGGCGCCAAGGAAGAGGATATCCCGAAGCTTGTCGAAAAGCTGAACCCGGGCGACGGCTGGGGCTTTGTTCCGCTCAAGGCGAAGGACGTGACTGCGATTTATACCATCGCCGCACACGCCACTCTCGAATAGCTTGCAGTTTGGTCTAGCGTATGAAAGCTTTATTCATTGGCGGTACAGGAACCATCAGCATGGCGATTACACGCCTTGCGGTGGTTCAGGGTTGGAAACTGTACCTGCTTAATCGCGGAAACCGCCCCGCAGAAGACATTCCTGCGGGAGTCGAAATCATTCAGGCGGATATCAACGACGAAGCTGCCGTTGCTGAAAAAATCAAGGGCATGAACTTCGATGTCGTCTGCGACTTCATCGTATTTCACCCTAGTGCGCTCGAACGTGATTACCGCCTGTTCAAGGGTAAAACCAAGCAGTTCATGTACATCAGTTCGGCCAGCGCCTACCAGAAGCCGCTTTCGGATTACCGCATTACCGAGGGCACGCCTCTCGCGAATCCGTATTGGGAATATTCCCGCAACAAGATTGCGGGGGAGGAATTCCTGATGCGTAAGTACCGCGAGGAAGGCTTCCCGATTACCATCGTTCGCCCGAGCCATACCTACGATGAGCGCCACATTCCACTGGGCGTTCACGGCAAAAACGGCAGCTGGCAGGTTGCAAAGCGCATGCTAGAAGGCAAGCCCGTCATCATTCACGGTGACGGCACGAGCCTTTGGACCATGACTTTCAACACTGATTTTGCCCGCGGCTTTGTGGGTCTGATGGGCAATGTTCACGCCATCGGCGAATCGTTCCAGATTACAAGCGATGAAACGCTCACCTGGAATCAGATTTACAAGGCGGTTGCCGATGCGCTCGGAGTTGAACTTAAGCCTTACTATGTGTCTTCGCAGTTTCTTGCGGATGTAAGCGATTACGATTTGCTGGGGAGCCTCATCGGCGACAAGGCAAATTCCGTGGTGTTCGACAATTCTAAGCTCAAACGTGCCGTACCGACTTTCCGCACCGAGGTCCGTTTTGACCAAGGAATTCGTCGCACGATTGACTATGTGCTTGCTCATCCGGAATTCCAGAAGGAAGATCCCGAATTTGATGCTTGGTGCGATAAGGTGATTGCAACGCTGGAATCAGCGAAGAAATCTCTGAAGTAAAATCGAAAATAAATCGCGCGTTACTTGCGCGAAAGTTCTACGGCGTAATCGGCGGCGTTTACGAAGTCTTGCGCATGCTCGATGGCAATGACGGTGTGGCCCGCTTCGGTGAGGCCGCGGATTAAGTCGAGCAGATGCTGGATGTCCTTTTGATGGAGACCGCGGGCGGGTTCGTCGAAAAGGAATAGCGTATTTGGCGCCTTGGCTCGGGCGAGCGCAATGGAAAGGCGGAGCCTGGCGCGTTCGCCGCCGGAAAGGTGCGACGTGGTTTGTCCGAGTTTCAGGTAGTCGAGACCTGTATCTACGAGTGGCTTGAGCTTGTCCGCAAAGGGCTTCATGTTAATGAACAATTTGTAGGCGTCACCGACTTCTAGGTCATAGATGTCGGCGATGGAAAGCGACTTGAAGCGGACTTCGAGAATTTCGTCCTTGAAGCGTCTGCCGAGGCATACGGGGCATTCGGATTCTTCGTAGCCCGCGGGGTCGAGGATAACGCCTTCGCCCTTGCAGTTTTCGCAGCGGCCCCCGGGGGCGTGCGTCGCAAATTTGCTAGCGGTGTAGCCGCGGACCTTGCTTTCGGGGAGTTTCGCGAATAGGTCGCGGAGAATCGTGTTCAGGTTGATGGCCGAAGCGACGGTGCTGCGGCGATTCCCATGGAAATCACCTGTCGAAAGAATCGATAGAGCTTGGATGCCGAGACATTCGAATTCGCCTTTGGTAGCACGCGGGGCAAGGTTCCTGAAGAAAATCGTGGACTTGCCACTACCGCTCTGACCCGTGATGACGCTGAACTTTTGCACCGGGAAATGTGCGGTAACCGGCTTCATGTCGAACATCGCGAAGTTCTCGACATCGATAGTCGCTGCTTTCTTTGCGGATGTCTTTCCCGACTTGCCCTTTGTCATTCTCGGCTCGACCGGGAATCTCCTTTTCTCGTCGAGCAAGTGGATCCAATTTCCCGTGGGCGAAACAGGATTCCCAAGAACTTCTTTTGCGGTTCCTTGGAACAGGATCTCGCCGCCTTTTTCGCCGGCGCCGGGCCCCATTTCAATGATCCAGTCTGCCTTCTTGATGAGGGCCGGATTGTGGTCGATAAGTACGAGCGTGTTGCCGCGGGACTGAACCTTCTTGAGGACTTTCCAGAGGGCTTCGACGTCGCTCTGGTGCAAGCCGCTGGCGGGTTCGTCGAGGACTATCAAGAGGTTGTTCAAGTGCCCGGTGCTGAGGCTCGAAAGCCGAAGTCTCTGGACTTCGCCACCCGACAGGGTGGCGCCTGCACGCCCTGCCGTCAGGTAACCGATATCCAAATCGACAATCGCCTGAATACGGTCAATCAACGTGCGGAATGCGGGTTGCTGCTTTGCCGTGAGTCGATTGTCAAACAGGGCGTGCAGCCGGCTTTCGAGTTCCGCGAAAGGCGTGCTTAAAATGTCTTGCCACGTGGTACGGCTTTTGCGCGGCTCATCTTCACTTGAAATGCATTCAATCGCCGCATTCAAAAAATTCTGCTTGAGTCTAAGTCCTTTGCAATCAGGGCATTCTTCGCTGCTGTCGCCGTCTTCGATGATTCCGGTACCGCCACATTTTTCGCAAATGCTCGTGCGGGAATACGGCGACAAGTCTTCGGAGGCAAGCGGCCTAGAAAGTTGCGCTCCGTGTTCAGGGCAGCGCGGCACCGTGCTGAAAAGTTTCCGGCTCCCGTTGATGTCCAAAATCAATTCGCCGTGCGTGAGCTTCAAGACTCCATCGACTGCTTCGGCAATGCGGGTGCGTGTATTTTCGCGGACAATCACGCGATCCACCACGATAAAGAATTCCTGCGGTACGATTTCGCGTTCGGCCGCAGTCAAGTCGGCGAGTGAATAGCTTACGCCGTCAGCCATGGCACGCGTAAAGCCTTGCGCCAGGAACACCGCCGCCAACTTATCGAGGTTCGCGCGTTTCTCGGCGTCAACTCTTGCAAAGAACTGCAACTTGCTCCCTTGCGGCAAACTCGCAATTTCGCGAATCATGTCTTCGCGGCTCATGCTTTCCATGGGCTTTCCGCAAACGGGGCAAGCGGGCTTCGCATATGCCGCAAACAAGGCGCGTAAAGTCGAATCGCATTCCGAAATGCTCAATGCGTAAGCCTTCGCAGGCGTTTCACCGTGGCTTGGACCAACGGCAAGGCTTGCGGGCAAACCTTCGGCGCTGTCTAGCGGAATAATGCGGCGGCCTCCCAGCAGTTCTGCCGCAAACGGCGAAAGTGTTTCCAAATAGCGGCGCTTCGATTCCCCGTGCAGGGTATCAAGCACAAGTGTCGACTTTCCGCAGCCCGAAGGTCCGCATACCACAGAAATCTTGCCCAGCGGGAACTGGACATCGATATTCTTCAAGTTGTGCAGCCTGCAGCCGCGAATGGAAATAAAGTTATTCAACAAACACCTTTTGCAGTTTCTTTCCGACACGAATCAGGTATGTTCCTGCTCTCGGTACAGCAATCTGCATGTAGCCTTTTTGTAGAGCGCCTGCAGAAACTGTTTTGCCTTGCATGTCGAATAGGACGTAGCTTGCATACTCCTGAACGTTCGAAAGTAAAATTGTTCTTCCAGAAACTTCGAGCGAGAAGTTGAAATCCTTGTTGCTCTGTAAGACAAAGACTTTACCCTGGCTGCTAGAAGAATTTGCACTGCTAGACGATTTGGCCGTAGATTCCAAGCTAGAGCTGGAAACTGCGCTAGAACTGGACTTTGCCTGCGAACTGGAGGAATCGATTTTCTGGCTGCTAGAAGACTCATCCTGAACGCTAGAGCTAGAACTTGTCGGAATGTTTGAGCTGGATTTGGGTTCCGAGCTAGAAGATGATATGGCTTGCGAGCTTGAACTTGCGACAACCGGAGTAGGCACTGCGTTGAATACGGGATAGGCGCCGTCGCGAGTCCATATACCGCTGTTTTGTTTTTCGTTGTTCGACGTGTTCAAAATATTGACGAACTCGTCACTCTTCATGGATTCCGTATTCATGGGAGTTATAGCAACAATTGCTGTGAAACTCTTGCTGTTATAGCCTCTAGGATTAATAGGATCAATGTAAAACATACTCACTTTATCTGCAGTGTCGCGAACGAAAATGGAATCGTAAAAAATGCTTGTGGTGGTGTCTTTAAACGTGCGATCAAATTCATATGCAAATGGTTCAATGGGGCCTACATAAGCAGCCTTTACTGGCGCCGCATTATAGACATTTTCGTAATAGTTGTGGTAAATGTATTTATTGCCAATAATACCGCCTGCAGCGGAATCGGATTTTATTTCGCCCCAGTTATAAATATTTTGCATTTTGTTGTATCTTGCGAAACCACTAATCCCGCCTGCAAAAGATTTTTTTCCACTAGCCGAAATGGACGCTGTATTTGAAACGATGTTCATATCGTTCCATACTGAGAACCCGCATACTCCACCAACATAACTCGTGGTGGTGTCGTTTTCGTTTGCTACAACTGTGACTGCACCTTCATTAAACGCATAGCTGATTTGATTCTTATCTCCAGATGAACCGGCAATTCCTCCAACATGAGTGCCTGGCTCTGTCGTATAATAAGTCGGGGAACTGTATGCCGTAATTTTTCCCAAATTGCGGACATTCTGGATTGATCCGTTTCCTCCTTCGCCGATAATACCGCCCACGTGACCGAATCCTGTGATGTTTCCTTTATTGATGCAAGAATCAATGGTTCCTCCTGCTACTAAAATTCCTCCAAAAATCGCTTGAGACCATCGTGATGAAGTGAAATCGATGATTGTGATATCGCCTTCGTTTGTAGAATTCTTGACAGAGCCTTCTTTGCCAATGCCGCCGACCTGAAGTATATACTTGATTGCAACGCTATCGGCAATGTTGACTTTGATTGAACCCGAGTTTACGCTTGAATCGATAGATGCCGTTCCGCTGGAGATTCCTCCGATGAGAACATTCAATTTGCTTTTGTTGTAGTTGAATGTAATGTTGCCTTCGTTTCTGGAATTCTTGATTTTTCCTCCATTTACTGCAATGCCTGCGATACTCATACGCTGTTCTTCATCGCTGGCGAGGTCGCCGTAGAGATTGCCTTTATTTATGGCGTTTTCGATCACGCCTGCATTGGTGAAGGCAATCCCCGCAATGCTTGCGGGCTGTGGGGATGAAAACTTTATTCCGTTTCGATCAATGGGTAGGCTTATGTTTCCGTAATTGGTTACGTTCTTGATTGTTCCGGCGTTGTATCCCACAAAGCCTGCAATATATTGCAGGCGTTTAGTTCCTTCCGTAAAATTGCTGTAGTTTTTACAATTTTCGATAATGGCTCCTTCTTTATTGCTTTCAACAAAACCATATAATTCTGCTGCAGTAGAATCAATAAATGTATTACGGAGAGAGCTGTTCTGAATGACTCCTTTGTTGTCGTCAGCGAATGCACTGGCGACATTGATGAATGTATTTACCAAGTTGACGTTGCGGAGAACTGCCCCGTTATGAATGCTGGAGAACATCCTGCCGTTTAATCCGTAAATACTGTGTCCATCTCCATCAAAAACGAAGTTCTCTAAGAGCTTACCTGTCAGGTGACTTTCAGGCAAATATTTTGTGGTGTCTTTGGACAAGTAAATGTTGTTTGCAAGAATCACTCGATCAACATACGGGTTTTTCCCGGCAATCCTGTAGGTGGTATTCTTGATGTACCAGGCATACTCGCCTGGGGTCGAAATCACCTGGTAGAGCGAAGAATCCTTGTGCATCTTCAATACGGGTTCCTCGAATTCTCCGTTCCATCCGATAACAGGCGTTTTTTCTGTGGGGTTGTCGTTAAATATGACAAGGCTTGAATCGGTAAAGGTGCTGGAATACTTGGCGAAAACGGTCTGGCTGTCAGTGAATACAGTTGTTTTTGTTACGGGTGCACCAGTCGAATCAATCCAGCCTTCAAAATAGCGCCCCTCTTCAGATAATGGCAAAGGTGCGTTTGTCAAATGTCCTTTGGAATCGGTATAGACTGTTTTTACGTAAAGGCAGTCGTCAAGGAAAATCCTTTGAATGGGCAAATTGACGGAATCTGCAAAGAATGGGTATGAACCGGTTGTTGTCCATAAACGTGATGTGGTATATAAAGCATCAAAATTGGCGTTTGCGATAGCATCTCTGTTTATTTCGATATCATTCAACTTGCCTGCAAATTCAATGGTTTGCATATCCTTGGTGGGCAAGCCCTGCATTTCCCAGTTAATGGTATTGGCGGAATCTTTGGCTATAGGTTGAATGCCTGGTTGTTTGGTGGCATCAAAGAATCCTCCGGCGATCTTCCCCTTGTTTATGGCGACGATACCGCCAGTTGTTAATCCAATACTTTTTTCTGTATATGAAAGCGATGTGATGATGAATGCCGTACTGTATCCGCAGATGCCTCCGACATTGCCCCCTTCTAGGGAACCTTTGTTGATGGATGTCACAACGTAATTGCTGCAAACTCCGCCGATTCCTCCGGCATAAAGAGAGCCTTTTACGCTACCGTCATTTATTGATTTACGGGCTGCGGAGATGTTTCCTGCAAGTCCGCCTGCGATTTCTCCGTCAACATGACCCGTGTTGGTGCTGTTCATTATGTTGCCGGATGTGCCTGCGATTCCGCCGACAAAAGAAGAATCTCTACTGCTTTGAGCTAAGTAATTGTTTGTGATTGAACCGGAATTCTCACAGAAATCAAATATGCTTCCTTCGCCAACAATCCCTCCAACACGATATCCGGTAGACGAAATAGTTCCGCTGTTTTTACAGTTCAAGACGGTTCTTCCATAACCGTTTATTCCTGCAATGCCGCCGACGAAAACGCCATACTTTCCAACGGAGCCAGTGTTGGAAATATTTCCAACATTGCTGCTGTTACTTATAGAGGCATTGTAAGCATAGCCGACGATGCCGCCTAAGTATGCTTCCCAAATCCAATCGAAAACGGCGGTGATGTTGCTGGAATTTGAACAACTGTCAATTTGGCCTTTGAGTTTTCCGACGATTCCTCCGATATAAACTTCTCTTCTTTTTTTATTGTTTAGCGAATCGTTGTAAGTAATGGTATTGGTTTGGTTGTGAATGTTTTTGAGCGTTGCATCTGCTCGTCCCGCGAATAGGCCTGCGTAGAAAGATTCATGTGATGCGGATGAATCGCTTTTGTAACACAGTCTTGAATTGGCTATCGTTAATCTTTCGGCGGTTCCATTAAAAAAATTGAATAAACCTAATGCAGAATCCGATGCCGTGATATTCAAACCGTAAATGGTATGGCCGTTACCGTTGAAAACGCCGGCGAATTTTTTTATCGGCTTCCATTCGAATTCAGAAACGCTTTTAGAGTCTGCTCCAAAGACAAGGTCGTCCGTAAGCGTCAAGTTGACTGTCGGGACTTCTGCCAAAGTATCGAGCATCTCGGCTATGCCTGCGAGCTGTTCTGGAGTAGAAACCTCGCATTGGTAAATGCCGTATGCGATTATCGCCTCTTCGTTACATAAGGGCTTTTCTGCCTTGCCACTCCATGCGGCAAGGCAAGCGGATGCTGCCAAAAGACAGATCGTACTATAAATTTTTATTGAACTCAAGATTTTCGCCTTTTGATCCTAAACGGGCTTTACTCTCTAATCGTAAAGCGGAGTTCTCCGAACGGAGTGCAGAAATCCAGATTTTCGAGGTTGTTGGTTTCGATACCCGTGAACATGCGGTAGCCGCCGCCAATCGAAATCTCGAGCATCTTCGTGACACGGTAGTTAAAATGCACGGCCATGTCGGCGGTAAAGAAGTAGTCTTCGGATTCAAAGGCTTCGTCGTCCGGTTCCATCACATAGAGTGCGCCGCCGCCAATTTGAATCGGTACAGAGATGGAAAAGTCGTTGATGCGCACCGGAAACAGTTCCACGAAGCCACCCACGGACATGTACTTGATCATCTGCTTGTCGGTGACGTTGTAGTTACGCACGTCGCTTAAAAGTCTGGACACCCAGACACCCGTCGAGAGCAGGGGATTGATATCCAGACCGATGCGGAGGTTTGCAAAGATGGCACCATCATCAGCCACGAGCACGTTACCGCCGCTCACGCCGATGAACGCCTTCAGACCGTCATCAGTTTTTTCTTCTGGGGTGTACTTCACACTCTGAAGTTCTGCGTTTGCGAAGGCCACCAGGGCCACGATGAGCAATAGAATCTTTTTCATAAGCTAAGTCCTTTTTCTTACAATGTATAAAAAAAAACGGCAAATGGCTCTAGGCCAGATTGCCGCTATTTTAATTCTGAAATCCGGAAGCCGAATTACAACCGGTCCTTGGTCATATTCAGGCCTTCGGCGGGGCTTCCTTCCCAGTTCCAGATGCGATCCTTGGATTCGGGCCAGGTGCAAATCGTCCACACCACGGAATTTCCGCAGAGCACGATGGTCCAGATGCCGAACACGAGGAACAGAATGAGAGGAATAAAGGCGAGCGATCCGTAGAAGATGGACATACGGGTCACGAGCATGGTCTGGATAAGCATCAGGATTTTCACGTAAATGATAATGCAAATCCATGCGAGAACCGTGATGCCAATCGAAGAGACGAGCAGCTTCTTCTTGGTGTAGTTCTTCGGGTCCGGTCTTGCGGGCAGTGCATACAGGGTCAAGAAAATAACCAGGAGGAATGCACCGTGGAATGTCAGGTACCAGAAGGCGTTAATTAGCCTCTTGAGTACCGACGGGTCAAAGTGGAGCCCATCGACGACAATGATCGAAAGGGCGTTTTGCATGTGGTTCACAAAACCGGCGTAAAGACCGATGATGCCTGCGAAGATGAGCAGAAGCGGTGTGTAGATGCGGATCTGCTTATGCAGCGGGCGAGAGACCTTGTTTTCCCACACCACGTTGAAGTTCGATTCCAGGCTGCCGAAGGCCAGGATGAACGTGATGAAAAGACCCATGGCGCCGATAAAGCCGAGTTTGCCGATAGGTACATGTTCGGCGTTTTGCACAATGGTGATAATCGGGTCAACGGGCCAGTCGAGGTCCAAGAAACTGAGCAAGTGCGGCAGATAGTCCGAGAAAAAGTTGCCGAATCCGACTGCGAGTGTAATCGAGGTCAGCAAAATCAGGAGCGGAACCACAGCCAGGAATGTCGTGTAGGTGAGGGCGGCTGCGCGAGTCAATCCGTGGAAGTACAGGAATGACTTGCCTGCAATAATTGCGACTTTTACAGGAGTGACAGAACGTTCGGCTATATAGTCGAACATCCTCTCCCAAGAAAATTCTTTAAACCAATTTGGCATTACAATCAAAAATTACTTGATGGTGCTGGTCAGGCGGAAGGCGAGACCCACATCGCTCATTTCGTTTTCGCTGTAGACACTGAATTGAAGTTTGGATTTGCCGATGCTCTTGACGTAAGCAACGGTCCATGCCCAGTCGTCGTAGGTGCCCTTCGGGGCGCCATAGAGATTGTCACGCTTGTTGATGTATTCCCATTCCACCATGAGGTGGCTCATGATGGTGCTCATGAAGCTGCTGTTCGGAGCGTAGTCCAAACCCAGGTAGAACGGCTGGTAGTAGATGCCCGGCTGGAAGTACTTGGATTCGGGGGCGACGTAGTTTTCGACATCCTGGTTGATGTCGTCGTCCTGGGTGTAAATGCAGGCGTATTCACCGTAGGCACGGAGAATCGGGAGGAATTCGTAACTGGCGTAGGCGGCCACGCGGTGGGTGATGTAGGCAGTGTTCTGCACCACGTCGATGGCGTTAGAGCGGTAGGCGACCTTGACTTCCAGAGGGAAGGTGAACTTCATGTCGTCTTCGATACGCACGTAACCCTGGTTGGCGGTGCCGTTCTTGGTGGCGACCATGGCGTTCAACTGGTTGAGGCCGTTTTTCCAGCCCATTTCAACGGCGTTGTGGCTGTAATCGCGCATCCACAGGCCGCGCTTGGTCAAATCCTTGTCGATATAGGTACCGAAATTGGTAGACTGGGACCAGTCGGTTTTCCAGCGACCGATTTTCAGGTTCAGCTGGTTGTTGTCGTTAAGAGCCCACTTGTAGTTCACCCAGTAGAGGTCGGCAAGAATCTTGTCGTAGCTCTTTCCTTCGATGTTGTTGCCGAATTCAGGGGCAAAGATACGGAGCATGATGGTTCCGTCCAGGTTCTCGCTCTTGTATTGACCGCCGATGTTGGCACGAATCCAGCCGCTGCTGAAATTGTTGTCTTCATCTTTGATGGACTTGGTGACTTGGGTCTGTACATTACCCTTGAGGGTCATATTGTCGGTGGCATCGGCTGCAAATGCGGAAATTCCCATGGCGAGAGCGACCGCAGCGATTTTCCTGAGCTTCATGATAACTCCTTGGCGGTTTTTTGTTTTCGAGTGCAAATTTAGAATATTTTTTCTAATTTTGCCTCGTTTTTCAAGGAGTGTTCCGTGAAATGGTTTCGTTTAGGCTTTTTGCCCGTTTTTAGCGCCGTTTTATGTGTAAATATTTGTTTTGCGCCTGCTTTCGCCCGCGATTTGTTGCCCAACAAGACTCATGCTGTGCTGACAGTGACATACACGAATAACGAGGATGTGCCTCAGGCTCATAAAAAGCTCACCTTTGTAGGACAGAACGATCCTAACAAAAGGGTGACCGTGACAACCGATTCCGAAGGCGAAGTCACCTTCCATATTCCGCGTGAAGAAACCTACGATATTTATTGCGAGAGCGTGACTGGCCCCTTTGAATGCGGGACATCTCCTTATGTGTCTCCGACGGCGAGTACGGGTGGCATTACGGTAGTGTTCGACGATACCCGTGTAGAGCTGAAGGGCGTGAACTTTAAGGCCGGAAGTGCCGAACTGGAACCGGAATCTATTGAAATCCTGGACAAGGCCGTGGCCGGTATCAAAAAGAACCCGTTGGCCCATATCGAAATCCAGGGACATACAAGTTCTGAAGGCGGCGACGCCTTTAACCAGACTCTTTCGGAACAGCGAGCCTATGCGGTGTTCCTGTATATGACCGAAAAAGGCATTGACCGCGGTCGTCTTTCGGCTAGCGGTTACGGTTCTAGTCAGCCTAGGGCATCGAATGCGACTGAAGCGGGGCGCATTAAGAACCGCCGCATTGAACTTCGCGTGTTAAACGAAGACGAAGTTCAGGTGGAGTACAAGTAACGTCATTGCGAGCGAAGCTCGGCAATCAAATTAAATCTTGCGGAATCCATCGTCCCCGAGGATGATTTTCCCTTCGCGGAAAAGGGTTCCCAAGATTTTCTTGAAAGTCTTCTTGGACATACCGAATTCCCGACGAATTTCTTCGGGGTCGCTGTGGTCGCCGTAGGGCAAGAATCCGCCGGCTTCTTCAAGTTTTTGGAGGACTGCGGCGGGGCTTTCGCTTTTCATGAGTCCCTTGTAGCCGACGGGCGTGAGGTTCAAGGTAATCTTGCCGTCTTCAGTAAAACGCTGGATGTAGCCGGCCATGGTGTCGCCGATGTAGATGCGCGGCGTGCCCTGCGTGACCATGAGACGGCCCGTGTAGCGGTAATCTACCAGGAAGTCGATATGGTCGCGGGTGACTTCGTAGGCGGCGAGTTGTACCTTCTGGCCTAGGTGAAGTTCCGATGTGTCGGGATCCAAGAAACTCTTGATTTTTTCGGTGGCGACAATGCGGTTGCTCTTGTCGTCTTCAAGAATGTAGACGACGCAGCGGTCGCCGCGCCTGAGCTCACCGAGCTGCTGCTTGAATGGCAGGAACAGGTCCTTGTTCAGGCCCCAGTCCAAAAAGGCGCCGTAGCGGTTGACATCCTTGACTTCGAGAACCGCGAATTCACCGACGGTAGCGTAGGGCTTGTCGAGGGTGGCGATGGGGCGGTCTTCGGAATCCATGTAGACAAAAACGTCCAGGACTTCGCCTTCTTCTAGGGTAAATTCTTCTTTTTTGCCGGGGAGAAGTACGCGCCCGCCGGTTTCAAGTTCCAGGTAGTAACCCTGGGGCATGATTTCTTCTACCCGGGCGCGGTTGTATTTGCCTAATTCCATGGGGGACCTTCCGTTCAAGTGATAAATCAATAATAGAAAAAGTGCGGGGGAGAAAAAAGGGGCTATTTTGAACTGTTTTTTCGAATTTGGCGTATATAGAATAGAACCCCTTCAAAAAGGATATTTTATGAACTCCACGTTAATGATGTTGAACGACCGGTCGGCTAGAAATTTCTTGCCTCGCGAAAAAATCGAAAAATACGGGGCCTCGGCACTCACGAACGAAGAATTGCTGGCCCTTATTCTCGGAAGCGGAAACCAGGACTGCAACGTTTTCGAGTTGTCTTCCCACTTGGCGGATTTCCTTGCGAACCAGACGCAGGTTCCCTCTTTGAAGAAAATTCGCGAAATTAGGGGGCTCGGCAAGGTAAAGGCGGCCCAGGTCCTTGCGTGCCTGGAACTTTCGGGACGATATATTTTGAGTGCCAAGTCCAACCCGGTGATGGCGCCTGAAGATCTGATGGCAAGGCTTTCTTTTTTGAAATACGAGGAACAGGAACATTTGGTGGTGGTGACCCTGAATTCGGTCAATTGCGTCATCCGGGTCCACGAAATTACGACGGGACTTGTCAACAAGACGCCTGTGCACCCCCGCGAAGCCTTTGCGAAGGCCATCGAAGATCGTGCAGTATCGGTGGTTTTTGCCCATAATCACCCTTCGGGATCACTGGAACCCAGCTCGGAAGATTTGAGCATCACCCGGGTACTCTGTGCTTCGGGCCGTATTTTGCAAATACCCGTGTTGGACCATATTATCGTTGGAAAGGGGGGCTTTTCCAGCATTTGCAGAATGCAGCCGGCGATGTTTGAACGGACCTTTGAAACGGACTAGAATAAGTTTGTTTCTTGATTTTTACAAACGGCTTGTTGTGTGATTTTCATTAAATAGGTAAAAAAAAGCGCATTTTTTTGTTGCTTTTTTGAGTAATAAGTTATATTTACATTAGTTAAATCGGGTAGCCTTGTTTGGTAGGCCGCCCACTATAAGGAGACGCTATGAAAAAGGTAGCTATGGGCCTTGCCCTTGCTTTGGCTGCATCAGCCTTTGCAGGACATCCCCAGACAATCAATAAGGAAGGCTTCGTGGGTGTGAATAAGACCCAGGCTGCACAATCCCTTGGACATTCCAAGCTGGTGTTTACCCTTTTGGGCGATGCAACTTTCGGCAATGACATGTTCCCGAATAATGATGATACTGGAATTGCTCTGAAAGAGAACTATGCTCCGTTGCTTGGGGACGCTTATTACCCCTTGGAGAAGAATGCTGGTGTAAGCGACTTCTTGGGTGGATCCGCTTACGTTGGCTTTGCTATAGGCATTTGGCATTATTTTGATTTTGGTATCACGCTGCCTGTTTACTATGACCAGCTGAATGCCGAAGATGAACTCAACGGGGCTATTCCTAACACGAAGGTGGGCTATGTCGGTAACTTGAAGGTCGATTTTAAGGCTCGCTTCCCGCTCCCCGAAGACCAGGTCTTTGACATTGCCGTGTTTGGTGGTGTTGCTGCCGGTACGTCTAATGCGACAAAGCAGGGCTTGTGGATCCGTGAACCGGAATACATCAACAAGAAGAACGGCATGGCTTATCCGTTCGGCAACAAGGTGACCACCATTAAGGGCGGTCTTGCCGTAACGATGGACGCTAGCAAGTTGGATGGCGGCGACGGATTCCCGTTCTTGCTGCACTTGAACGGCGGTTACCGCTATTCGATGAATTCTGACTACATGTCCCTCCCGTTCATGAGCGCTGCCGCAGAAGTCTATTTCATGGATTTCTTGTCGCTCTTTGCTGAATTTTATTGGGATATCCAGCTGGATGATTACGAATACTGCTTTGGCGATGAATGCATCGCCAATGGTGACGGCAAGCTCGACATGAAGCAACTTACCGGAGCCTTGGTGTTCCACCTGCCGGTTGGCGTGGATCTCCATATTGGTGCCTCTTACTACATCGGTGGCGACAAGTACCTGTCCGGTGTACAGGTTCTAGAAGATGCGAACCGTACTGGCGCACAGACGTGGGCCAAGGTGCTGAATGATGCTCAAACTGATTATGATTTCGTTCTTTCGGATGTGGATGCCGTACGTGCCGACCGCATTCGCGTGAACCCGCAGTACACCGTTTATGGCGGTATTACCTGGAGCGGCTTCCTGCTTGCTCAGGACCGCGATGGCGATGGTGTTACGGATGATGAAGACAAGTGCCCGGATGACATCGGTCACCGTCTGAACCAGGGTTGCCCGCTGGGTAATCCGGATGCTGACGAAGACGGCGTTTGCGATGCCTGGGTTGCTGAAAAGGGCTTCGAATCTGAATTTGTTGATGTTTGCGAAGGCATTGACCAGTGCCCGAACGAAGCTGGCGAAGGTGACGATGGTTGCCCGCTTGACAATCCGGATGCCGACGGCGATGGCGTTTGCGATGCCTGGGTGTCTCAGAAGAAGTTGACCAAGAAGTTTGCCAACGTCTGCGAAGGCATTGATGATTGCCCGGCCCAGGCTGGTTCTCCGGCATTCAACGGTTGCCCGACCAAGCAGCCGGACCCGGATGGTGACGGTCTCTGCTCTCCGTGGGTAACTGACGAAGGTGCCATGAATGAATTCGCTGACATCTGTAAGGGTTACGATATGTGCCCGGGTGAAGCTGGTTCTGCTGCCAACAAGGGTTGCGCATGGGATGATCCGGATGCCGATAACGATGGCCTCTGCGACCCGTGGGTGACCGAAAAGAAGATGGGCTTCTACTTCGAAAAGGCTGCTGAAGACGAAGCAATGGCTAAGGAATGGTTCATCGACAAGTCTTGTAAGGGTATCGACAAGTGCCCGACCGAACTTGGTCCTGCAACCAACGAAGGCTGCCCGCTCGGCAACCCGGATACCGACAAGGATGGCCTCTGCGATCCGTGGGTAACCGAAAAGAATATGCTCGACCAGTATGACGGTATCTGCGCTGGCGTCGACAAGTGCCCGACTGAAGCCGGTGAAGCCTTTGCTCAGGGCTGCCCGATGGAAAGCCCGGACCCGGATGGCGACTCCCTCTGCTCTCCGTGGGTGACCAAGCAGAAGATGCTTGACCAGTTCGCTGAAATGTGCCGTGGCTACGACCGTTGCGAACTCGAAGCCGGTCCTGAATGGAACAAGGGCTGCCCGATTGAAGACGATCCGGACCCGGATAAGGACGGCGTCTGCTCTGAATGGGTTGCAACCAAGAAGCTCCAGAAGGAATTCGAAAGCGTCTGTACCGGTATCGACCGCTGCCCGGATGAACCGGGTGACGACGGCCATGGCTGCCCGAAGAAGGCTGTCGAAAAGCTCGATGGCGTGACCTTCAAGAGCGGCAAGGCTACCTTGGAATCCAACGCCAAGAAGATCCTCCAGAACGTGGCTAAGAAGCTCGTCAACGAAGACAGCTACAAGGATCTGAAGATCGTGATCCAGGGTCACACCGACAACGTGGGTAAGGAAAAGACCAACCAGAAGCTTTCCGAAAACCGCGCTAAGGAAGTGATGAAGGTGCTCACCAAGGCGGGCGTCAAGAAGGATCGCATCAAGGCTATCGGTATGGGTTCCAGCTGCCCGGTGGATGACAACAGCACCGCCGAAGGCCGCGAAATGAACCGCCGTATCGAAATGCACTTCGTAACGCCGGATAACGACGGTACCCAGTGCGAAAGCAACTTGGTTCAGTAATCTTCGATAACCTTTGAATAAAGTCCTCGGCACTCCGCCGGGGACTTTTTCTACATTCTAGGTATGACAAAACTCGATGAAATTCTTCAGTCCCTGGAAGCCTCCAACCATGACCTGGTGGAAATGCTCCCGGCTAATTTGAACCACAAGATGGTGCAGAAGGCGCGTCTCGGTAAAAAGCCCGTTCCCAAGCATACCCAGGATCTCATTTTACAGGCCGTCAATGCCCTTTTGCGCGAAAAGGCGGTCACCGAAGACAAAAAGGTGAAACAGTACAAGCGCGTAGAGATATTCGGGGATGAACAATGAGTAATGTGTAATGTGGGATGAGTGATGCTTTCACTCTTCTCATTTCTCATTACACATCTCACATTTTACATCATTTTATTATAATTATTAGTATGCAGCAATACCTAGATCTTTTGCAAGATATTCTCGACAATGGGGTGGATCGTTCTGACCGTACGGGTACGGGAACCCGCTCTGTTTTTGGCCGTCAGTGCCGTTATGACTTGTCCAAGGGATTCCCTTGCCTGACGACGAAAAAGCTTCACTTGCGCTCTATTATCCATGAACTTTTGTGGTTCTTGAAGGGCGATACCAATATCAAGTACCTGCATGACAACAAGGTGACTATTTGGGACGAATGGGCCGACGAAAATGGCGACCTGGGTCCCGTTTATGGTCATCAGTGGCGTAGCTGGCCGACCCCCGATGGTGGTCATATCGACCAGATCCAGAACCTGGTGAACAGCCTCAAGAACAATCCGGATTCCCGCAGGCATCTGGTATGCGCATGGAATGTTTCTGAAGTCGACAAGATGGCTTTGCCGCCTTGCCACTGTCTGTTCCAGTTTTATGTGGGCGGTGTAGGTGCCTCGGGCAAGCGCAAACTTAGCTGCCAGCTGTACCAGCGCAGTGCCGATACCTTCCTCGGTGTGCCGTTCAATATTGCCTCTTATGCGCTCCTGACTTTGATGCTGGCTCAGGTTTGCGACTACGAACCGGGTGAATTTATTCATACTTTGGGCGATACGCACCTGTATTCGAACCACTTCGAACAGGCTCGCGAACAGTTGACCCGTACGCCGCGCAAACTCCCGACGATGAAGTTGAACCCTGCCGTGAAGGATCTTTTTGAATTCAAGTTCGAAGACTTTGAATTGGTCGATTACGATCCGTGGCCGACTATCAAGGCGCCTATCGCTGTTTAAGTGAAGGGGAGGCAAAGAGATGCTGATTTCTGCAATTGTCGCAATATCTCAGAATAATGTGATCGGTCGAGATGGCCATTTGCCGTGGCATTTGTCTGCTGACCTCAAGCGTTTCAAGGCGATTACGACGGGGCATTCTATTGTTCTCGGTCGTAAGAATTACGATGACATTGGCCGTCCGCTCCCGAACCGCACCAATTACGTGCTGACTCGGAATGCGACTCTCGAGGCTCCTGGCTGCATTGTATGTAATAATCTTTCGCAGGCCATCGAGAGTGCCCGCGCCGCCCACGAAACGGAATGCTTTATCATTGGCGGCGCGGCGGTTTACCGCGAAGCCATGCCCCTGGTACAAAAACTCTACGTGACTCGCGTCCTTGCCGATGTCGAGGGCGATGTGCTGTTCCCGGAATGGGGCGATGGCTGGCATAAGGTGAGCGAAGAACGCTTCGAAGCTGATGAAAAGAACGATTATCCGACCACATTTGAAGTCTGGGAGCGCTAATTGGTAGAACCTGAAAAAATTCATAAGCAATATTTGTGGGTAACGTCAGTCTCGGCTGTAGTTTTACTTTTGTTGTTTGTCGTTTTTTTGGGTGCAGTTCGTTCCAATGGCGTTGCCCCGCGACATGTCCGTCTAGATAAAGGTTGGACTGTTACATACAAGGGGGAAAAGACCGAAATTGAGTCTCTGGTGAATTACACATTCCCCAAGAAACTTAAGAGTGGAGATTCGCTAATCTTGGAAGGCGAAATTTCTGCAAATCAGCTTTCGCATTCGATTTTCAGCTTCCGAACTGTACATAGTGCCGTCGAGGTTTTTGAGAACGGAAAAAGTGTCTATGAGTATGGTAAAAACCGCGTGTTTCCGGGGTGCGGTTACCATTATGTTCACTTGAATCATGGTGAACATCAAAAGTTGAAAGTGGTTCTTGTCGAAAAAGTGGACAATAGAAAAATTACTTTTTCGAAATATGAACTTTTGCCCGAAGAATACGCCTTTAGTGATTATCCTTCGCGCCATATTTTTGCTCTTGTCATCGGGATATTCCTGATTCTTTTTGGCGTACTTGCGGTTCTGATCGGTGCCGTTATGCGGATTTACGGTGTCAACTATTTCCGCTTGTTGATGATTGGATTTTTGTCTTTTACGTTTGGCACTTGGACGATGTGCTACACGAAATTGATCCAGATCGTTTCTTACAATTTGACGCTCAATACGACCCTTGAATATATCTGCCTCTATTTTGCGCCGATTCCGTTTACATTGCTGCTTTGGAACATGCACCAGACGCGTCTCAGCAGTTCTAAGACTTTGATCATGAAGGTCTTGGTAATCTATGAAGTCGTTTACTTGCTTGTCACTTCTGTTCTTCATTTTACGGGCTTGCTGTTCTACCCCAAGTCGCTGGCGTTTTTCCATGTGGTCGTCTTTAGCGGATTGGCGTACTTTGTTTTTTCGGGGATTCTCTACAACAAAAAAATGGATGTATCGGGAAAGATTCTTTCTCGCGGTGTCTTGTTCTTCGTGGTGATGGTGGTGGCGGACTTGCTTCGCTTTAACTTTGCCCGCTATCTTGCCGTCGATAACCCGTTGCTAGAATCGTCCTGGATTCCGTTAGGTACGCTTGGTTTTGTGCTGTTGCTTGTCCAAAGCTATGTCGTTTACTTGGTTTATATTTTGGAAGACCGCGCCGAAAAGGGTGCGTTAGCTACCATGGCTTATCTGGATGCCTTGACGGGGCTTTATAACCGTGCCAAGTGCCAGCAGATTTTCGAAATCCTCAATAAGAGTTTTGGCGATTATGCCTTTGTAAGCATTGACATGAATGGCCTCAAAGAGGTGAATGACCAGCATGGTCATAACGAGGGCGATAGGTTCATCAAGGCGTTTGCAGAAGTCTTCAAGGAGGCGTTCCAGGGTATTGGAACAGCCATTCGCGTGGGTGGGGATGAATTTTTGGCCATTGTCCGCAGTGAACATGTGGCAGATGTGAAAAGTGCTATTTCAAAAATGACGGAACTTCAGAAAGCCAGTAGTGCCAAATTGCCGCTTCCCTTGGAAGTGGCCTATGGCATAGCCTTCAAGCATGAATTTCTGGAGTATTCGTTCAGTGTTGCTGAAGAGAAACGCATTGATGCTGAAAAAGTCTATCATTTGGCGGATGAACGCATGTATGCCATGAAATCATCCATGAAGTCGAAATCGGCTAGGCGCTAAACTCTACTTTTTTCATATTTTCTATCGCCCCGCGATTCATGTTTCGTGTCTTTAATATATATTAAAGACATGCTTGACTTTAATGTTTTTTACCGTTTGGCGGCTGCCATTGGCATAGGCCTGATTATCGGGCTGCAGCGCGAGCATACGTATATGGACAAGTCGGATAGGCATCCGGCTGGTGTCCGCTCGTTTACGCTGGTAGGCCTTGCTGGTGCCATGACAGCCATGCTTTCGGATTTGATGAACGGTGTAGCTCCCTTTGTGACCGGTTTTATCGTTATCGGGCTTTTGCTTGTGGCTTCTCATTTGTCTTATGCCATGGGCCACCGCTCCCAGGATGGGCAACCCGTGGGTAACGACGGTATAACGACCAATATTGCGGTCCTTGTGGTGTATTTGCTGGGTGCCATTTCTTGGTACGGGCGCCTGTTGGAATCTTGCATTGTGCTGGTGGTGATGCTTTGGGTGCTTTCGGCGAAGGAGCAGTTGCATACTTTTGCGCAGCGCCTATCTAAAGAAGACATTATTGCCATCGTGAAATTTGCGGTGATTACGGCGCTGGTGCTGCCGTTCCTTCCGAATAATTCTTACGGCCCGCCGGGACTTGAAGTCCTGAATCCACGATCGATCTGGATTTTTGTGGTGTTCATTTCGGGCATCGGTTTTGTGGGCTATGGCTTGATTAAACTAGTTGGGCCGGGCAAGGGCATTTGGCTTACGGGCTTGCTTGGAGGCCTGGCCAGCAGTACGGCGCTTACGCTGAATTTGGCGGGGCGCAGCCGCGAAAACGAGGCTTACGCGTCGGACTTTACGCTTGGTATTGTGCTGAGTTGGGCGGTGATGTATGCGCGTCTTTATTTGATTTGCATGTTCTTGAGCAGCTCCTTGGCTGGGCCCCTGGCATTGCCGCTGTTGTTGCCGGTGGTGCCGGCGCTGGGTTATGCGCTCTACCTTAAGGTGAAGGAATTCCGCAATCACCAGCAGAAGACTGCCGATTTTACGAACCCCTTCAAACTTTTGCCTGCAATCAAGTTCGGCGTGATTTTTACCTGCGTGATGTTCGTGGCCAATGCGGCGCGCGTTTACCTGGGTTCGGGGGCGCTGCTCGCTTGTAGCTTCTTGGGCGGTGCCGCCGAAATGGATGCGGTGGCTTTCTCGGTAATCGATATGAACTTGAAGTCGGGCCTTGCCGTCCGTGAATTGGTGCTGGCGCTTTTGTTTGCTAGCCTTGCCAATACGATCACGAAGGGCGGAATGGTGTTTTTCTTGGGTGCAAAGTCGATGAGACGGCCGATATTGCCTGCTGTGATCCTGATTTGTCTGGTGACAGTGGGACTTATCGCTTTTTATGCGGGCTTATAAAAGGATAGGGTATGGGTGAAAAAATGATTCACGCTTTGACGGTGGCAGGCTTTGACGGTTCTGCCGGAGCAGGCTTTATTTCGGACATCAAGACGATGTCGCATTTTGGCGTGTATGGCCAGGCGGTCTGTACGGCGCTCACGCAGCAGAACGAAGAAGAATTCGTGGCGCCCGGCTGGGTTATCTGGGACCGTATCGAAGCTCAACTCGAAACGCTCTTCAAGAAGCATACCTTCAAGTATGTCAAGATAGGCCTTGTCGAAAAGGCGCGCACGTTAAAGCGCATCGTGGAATTTGTTCGCGAAAAGTCTCCGGACGCATTCATCGTGTGGGATCCGATTGCAAGTGCGAGTGCTGGTTTCCACTTTATGCGCGATGCCGAAAAGTTCTTGCCGATTATGAAGTCCATTGACTTGGTGACGCCGAATCAAGATGAGTTCGCGTACTTGGGCTTGGGCCTTGCGGAATCCCGCGGACAAATCAAGATGGGTCGCGACTTTGCCGTACTCCTGAAGGGTGGCCATGCCCGCGGCAAGGAATCGATCGATACCTTGTGGTATAACGAAGAACAGTTCAAGTTTATCAGCCCGAGACTCCCCGGCAAAGGCAAGCACGGCACCGGCTGCGTGCTCAGTTCTGCAATCCTTGCGAACGTGGCGCTCGGTAAGGACGTTCCTACCGCCTGCGAAATCGCCAAGCAGTACATGAACGAATACCTGCAAAGCGGGGAAGGACGCTTAGGGTTCTTGGTGTAAGTAAGAATTGTCCTACGGCTATGAAAGAATTTAAGAAGACCGCGACAATCTCTAGTTTGCTTTTTCTCGCAGCCTGCGGTGGCGATAGTGATTCCATTAAGGGCGCTGAACCTGCCGATGATTCAACAATCTCTAGCAGCAGTTCTGTTTCGGAGTCCAATTGTTCCGGCCAAATGGATGGCTTGGACTGGAATATACCGAAGGAGGATTTTTTTAATCCAGACATTGCCTACGATTCCATGACCGATTTTCGCGATGGACAATCCTACAGGACTGTGAAAATTGGAAATCAGGTATGGATGGCGGAGAACTTGAACTATGCCGATAGTGTGAAGACTCCGAGCTTGTTGAAGAGCAACTGGTGCTATAACAATAACGCTGAAAACTGCGCCGTGGCTGGTCGACTTTATACCTGGGCTGCGGCTATTGATTCGGTCTCGCTGTATGACGGTGGCAACGGCGTGGATTGTGGCTATGGCAAGACCTGTATGCTCCCGGCGAAGGTGCAAGGCATTTGTCCCGATGGTTGGCATTTGCCGACAAGAACAGAATGGAATGCACTGTTTACCGAAGTTAGCGGAAAATTGACAGCGGGAAAGATTTTGAAGTCGCAGACGGGGTGGGATGGAAACGGTACGGATGAGTATGGATTCTCTGCACTTCCTGCAGGCGGCAGGTACAATAATGGCTGCTTCAACAGCGATGGCTTCAATGCCTACTTTTGGAGTGCTGAGGACGAGGACTACCGTCTCGACGCATTCATTGTGAGCTTGTACTACAACGACGGCGTTGCGAACCTGTCTAACCTCAATAAGTACAACGCGTTTTCAGTCCGGTGCCTTAAGGACTGAATCGTAGCTCCTTTTATATAAGAAAAGCCCCGTAGAACGGGGCTTCTTAAGTTCTGGATTCCGTCGAGGCTTCGCCTCTCCAGAATGACGATTAATCTTCCTCTGCCGGGCGCTTGGAGAGCTGCTTACGCTTGATCGGGTCGAGCTCGGTCTTGCGGAGGCGCAGCACTTCCGGCGTGACTTCGATGCATTCGTCTTCGTTGATGAAGGTGACGCATTCTTCCAAAGTCAGGCGGCGGTACGGAGTCAGCT
>JAEEGG010002474.1_pt1 | contig 47584 bp, 38 predicted proteins | sample 9134161 | NCBI WGS metagenome assembly JAEEGG01 (sample SAMN16246543, study PRJNA631951) | gut metagenome | biome: gut microbiome; feature: rumen; material: CR-attached | host: Bos | place: Iran: Karaj | collected 2018-10
GGTTGCCGAGGCCATCGCCGACGTGACGTGGTCGATGCGCGACGTTGCCCTGAACTCGAAGGGTCAGCCCCTCTACGGAGCCAAGGCTGTCCGCGAGGCGAAGGCCGCCGCAGAGCAGGAGCCCTAACAGCCTCCCCCCGACCCCCTCCGAGCCTACCCCCGACCCCTCCCGAAGGGGAGGGGGGAAGCTGAGGGGGAGAGGGGTTACCCTAAGGGAGAATTGAAAAGCGGTAATCGGTCAGCCGATGGAGATGACCGAAGAGTAATTAACCATGAAGAACACATTGACATAGCATTATGAATAAGACAGTAAAGACTATCCTTCATTGGTTTGGCCAGCTGCTTCTGATCCTCACGGGAGGTGCGGCAGGCGGCGCAGCCGCCACGATGTGCTAAACGATATACGCCAAAACTATGACAGCTACCAAGAAGACACAATACATCTGCGCCGTTGCGCTTATCGTCACCTCAATAACAATGGTGGCCTATCAGGTGTTCACCATTCAAGACGTGGCCAACGGACTGCTCGTTTACGTCGCACAGGCGTTTCTTCTGGCTGGCTCCATATTTGGCTTGGACTACTACATCGACCGCATTGCGTCGATGGTGAACAAAGGCTAACTTTCGTTTTTTTAAGGTTTGATGATTTTCCAATGTGTCCCCGCCGCGTCGTGATGACGCGGCGGTTTTGAGTAGGGCTTCCGAAAGGTCATGGTAGGTTGTTGGGGTAAAATCGAAATGTCAATTTTTCCCAGAATCCTTTGGTGTCTTGTTTTTATTTCGTATCTTTGCAAACGTAATATGAATATGGAAACAGACAAAGGACAAATACTACTATATCAGACTCAAGATGGGGAGTCGCGCATTGAGGTGAGGCTGCAAGACGAGACGGTGTGGCTCAGCCTTGACCAGATGGCGGAATTGTTTCAACGTAATAAGTCTACCATCTCAAGACACATCAAGAATGTGTTTGAGGAGGGAGAACTCCTACAAGAAACGACAGTTGCAAAATTTGCAACCGTCGTAAATAGAGGAATAAGAGGCGAGGTGGAAGACCAAATAGCTTTTTACAACCTCGACATGATTATCAGCGTGGGTTATCGCGTCCATTCATATCGTGGCGTTCAGTTCCGCATGTGGGCTACACGTGTTCTGAAAGAGTATATCGTGAAAGGCTTTGCCCTGAACGATGACCTGCTGAAGCGGGCAGGTGGTGGCAACTATTTTGACGAGCTGTTAGCTCGCATCCGTGATATCCGTTCGTCGGAGAAGGTGTTTTACAGGAAAGTGCTCGAAATCTATGCCCTCAGTATTGACTATGACCCTCGAGTGGAGATGACGCAGGAGTTCTTCAAGACAGTACAGAACAAGATGCACTATTCTGTGCATGGGCATACGGCAGCAGAGATTATCTATGAACGGGCTGATGCACAGAAGGACTTCATGGGACTGACTACATGGATAGGTGCAATGCCAAAGAAGACGGATGCGGAGATAGCGAAGAACTATCTGTCGCAGGAGGAAATAACGACACTGAACCGCATCGTCAGCCTTTATCTTGATTTTGCTGAGTTGCAGGCAGAGGAGCATCGGCCTATGTATATGAAGGACTGGATTGCTATTCTGGACGATTTCCTGCGTATATCCAGAAAGGACATTCTAACTCATGCTGGCAGGATTTCTGCACAACTGGCTAAAGCCAAGGCCGATGCGGAATATGATAAGTTTAAGGAAAGAACAAAGAATGAATTGACACCAGTTGAAATCCATTTCCTCGAACAGTTTGAACGAGAGCAGAAGAAACTGACGGATAAAAAAGGTAATTAAGGAGATATGATTGACACGTCTGTTTTTCAAGGCAAGCGGGCAGCCTATTACACGTTGGGCTGTAAGCTGAACTTCTCTGAAACCTCCACCTTTGGCAAGATGCTCAGCGAACTGGGCGTGCTGACGGCCAAGAAGGGTGAGGCTGCGGATATATGTCTTATCAATACGTGTTCGGTGACTGACGTTGCCGACCATAAGTGTCGGCAGGCCATCCACCGCATGGTGCGCGAGAATCCTGAGGCGTTTGTCGTGGTTACCGGCTGCTATGCCCAGCTGGCTCCTGAACGCATTGCCAAGATAGACGGCGTTGATCTGATACTGGGTTCCAACGAGAAGGCTAACCTTGTCCAGTTTCTCTCTGACGGTTTCATAGCCCGTGATGCCGTCGCGTCAAACAGGACAGACGCTGAGACGGACGGCGGGACTGACGCTGAGACGGCCGGCGGGAAGCGGCGCGCCACCTGGCGAACGGTGAAGACGAAAGACATTAAGACGTTTGCGCCCAGCTGTTCGAGGGGCAACCGTACGCGCTACTTTTTGAAGGTTCAGGACGGCTGCGATTACTTCTGTACTTACTGCACCATCCCTTACGCACGTGGCTTCAGCCGCAATCCCAGCATTTCGTCGTTAGTGGCACAGGCTGAGGAGGCTGTCAGCGAGGGTGGCAAGGAGATTGTACTGACGGGTGTCAATATTGGCGACTTCGGCAAGACCACAGGCGAGAAGTTTCTCGATCTGGTGAAGGCGCTTGACCAGGTAGAGGGTATCAGTCGCTATCGTATCAGTAGTCTGGAACCCGACTTGCTGAGTGACGAGCTGATAGACTATTGTGCCCAGAGTCGCGCCTTCATGCCTCACTGGCACATCCCCCTGCAAAGTGGTAGTGACACGGTGTTGAAGCTGATGCACCGTCACTACGACCGTCAGCTGTTTGCCGACAAGATTCAGCGCATCAAGCAGGTGACACCTGACGCCTTTATTGGTGTCGACGTGATGGTGGGCTGTCGGGGTGAGACGCCGGAGTGCTTCGAGGAGACCTACGACTTCCTGCAAGGCCTGGACGTCACTCAGTTGCACGTGTTCCCTTACTCTGAACGGCCAGGGACGTCGGCACTCAGCATTCCATACGTGGTCTCCGATGCCGACAAACGTCAGCGCAGTCAGCGCCTGTTGGAACTCTCCGACCAGAAGACGCAGGCGTTTTATGCCCGTCATCGTGGGCAGGAGGCGGAGGTGCTTTTCGAAAAAGCCCCGCGAGGCAAGGCGATGCACGGCTTTACGCGGAACTACATCCGCGTGGAACTGTCTCCCTCGGAAGCTCGTGAGGAGTACGACAACCAGCTTATCAACGTCGTGCTGGGCGACTTCAATCACGACAAGTCTGCGCTCAGCGCGTTGCGCTTCGCTAAATAATAAATAATAAAGAATAAATAATAAAGTCCAATCAATTGTAAATTGTAAATCTAATGAAGGTTGCAATCGTCATACTGAACTGGAACGGGGCCAAGATGCTGAGCCAATATCTCCCTACGGTGCTGAATTACTCGCGTGACGAGGCAACGGTTTATGTGGCAGACAATGCCTCGACGGACAACTCCCTGGAATTGTTACGAAGCAGTTTCCCTGAGTGCAAGCTAATCCTTCTGGAGAAGAACTGGGGCTTTGCCGAGGGATATAACAAGGCGTTACGGCAGATAGATGCCGAATACTTCCTGCTGCTGAATTCCGACATCGAGGTGACGCACCACTGGCTGACGCCGCTCATCGAGTTTATGGACGCCCATCCAGAGGTTGCTGCCTGTCAGCCCAAACTGCTCTCTATATATAATAAGGATATGTTTGAGTATGCCGGAGCGAGTGGGGGATACCTTGACCGCTATGGATATCCCTTCTGTCGCGGACGCATTCTTGAGACCGTAGAGGCTGATAACGGACAGTACGACTACGCGACACCCATACTTTGGGCTACAGGTGCTGCGCTTATGATTCGGGCCAAGGACTATTGGGATGTCGGTGGCCTGGACGGTCGCTTTTTCGCGCATAACGAGGAGATAGACCTCTGTTGGAGACTGCGCATCAAAGGCCGCAAGCTCTACTGTCTGCCTGAGAGCTATGTCTATCATGTGGGGGGAGGTACGTTGCCCAAGTCGAATCCGATGAAGACCTACCTCAATTTCCGCAACAACCTGACGATGCTCTATAAGTGTCTGCCTGATGCAGAGCTGAAGCCTGTCATGCGCTGGCGTTGGTGGCTAGACTATCTGGCAGCCTGGGAGATGTTGCTGCTGAAGCGTAACTGGGGAGACTTCCGTGCCGTTTTCCGTGCCCGTAAGGCTTTCAAGCAATGGCGTAGCGACTTTGATGCCGATCGTCAGACCATCCAAGCCTCTCGCGTGGAAAAGGAAATACCAGAGCAACGGCATTTCTCCATGCTCTGGCAGTACTACGTTAAAGGCCGCAAACGCTTCAGCGACCTGCCCTAATCCACATCTTTCAATCCTGATTGCACGTACAGGCTGACCAAGGTCAGAGTTTCTTCAATTCAACCTTGACGGGACTCTCTACTTCTTTGCGCCAAGCCTTCAGGTAGTCGAACCACTCCTGAGCCGAATGGTAGCCGAAGGACTCGTTGGCCGACGTGTAGGTCACTTTGTACGACATGCTGTTGCCGTCGACTTTCAGCACGTAGGCGTAATTGTCCTTGTTGGCAGGCTCCTCGCTGACAATGTTTTTCTTTGGTACCAGCACAGCCAGCCCCACAGTCTCACGCTTCCACTTCAAGGTGTCGGTAGATGGATAGTCGGTGCCCCAGCAGGCGCGCAGACCTTGCTTGTCGCTAAACTCCACGGAACCCTTCACGTTGATAATGCCCGTCGAGAAGCGGTAGTCGCTGACGTCGCGGTTGAACAACACATTGACATCCGTGTCCCTGTGTCCAGCATACTGCGTGTAACGTAAAGTCATGTTAACTGTTGGCTTTGGGCTGTTAGCTGATGGCTGTTGGCTTTGAGCTGTTGGTGTTGGCAATTGCCAGCCGCGGTCTGTCACTTCAACGATGGTGCGTAGTGGACCATATGAGATGATACGCTGTGTGCGGGTACGTACTGGTTCTACATGGGTGGGCTTCTGACCGTCCCAGCCGCGGAAGGCTCCTAATCCGAAGGTCTGGCCAACCCACAGCACGTCGTCGCCGTAGCCTGCGGCCTTCTGCTCGTCGGTGGTGTAGAACTGCGTCTCTTTCAGCTCCAGCTGTTTCTTGAACTTGCCGTAGAGATCCAGCGTCTGGCGGGCATCGAAATAGATGCGTATGCCGTTCAGTTCACTCTCGAAATCTACTCCGTGATGGTGCTGAAGATTATAGGTGTAGGCGGCATCGCCACGAGCTGTAATTGACTCAATATAATTGTTTTGCTGATGTTTCTTTAAGGTTTTGTCCTTGGTATTGGCCATCACCATCTCAGCATAGACACGGGCAGGGTAGGAGCGGGGCTCACCCTCGTCAGACAGTATCACCGTATAGGTCTTCGTCTCCTTCTTGTCCAGGTCGGCCAGGAAGCACAGCTCGTCGAACTGTTCGTCCTGGTTCAGGTCGTCCAGCTGGCAAGGAACTTCCTTTCCGGCGGTAGTGACAAGAGCCGAGCGGATGTTGCCGTATTCGGCCAGACTGATGACTACCGGCTCGTCGGTGCGGGGCTGACTCATCGGGTTCGTGACAGTAAGGGTGATGGTTTGACCAGCCCATGAGGTTGCCAAAGCGGTGGTAAAGAGCAGTAAAAGCGTTGTTCTCTTCATGTTTTTAGTAGTTTAGTCGTTGCAAATTTCACACAAATAAACGAAAATGCACCTTAAAGCACACTTTTTTTTATCTTTTTTAGGTTAAAATTTGGTTTTTAAAATATTTTTTAGTAATTTTGCACCGGAATTTAACATTTGAGGTCGTCAACACGTGAAGAAATTCTATAGTATATTGGTTTTAGCGATGCTGATTTGTTTCAGCTGCGACTGGCAGCTTAAGCCTGCTGGCGACGCTTCCGCGGATGCGGAAGTAGTCATAGAACGCTATGACCGTATAGAAAATCTTTATCTGACGACTGGCGATTATTCGGCGCTTCAGCAGATGAATACCGACTACCCGATGCAGACGCGTATGCTGATAGAGGATATGTTGCGCATCGGTAAGGTGAATGACCCTGAGATCAACACGAAGTTTCTGCACTTTTTTCAGGACTCAACGCTTCAGATGTTGCTGGCTGACGTGCAGGAAGAGTTTGCCGATATCAGCGACCTGAATTCAGAACTCTCAAAAGCCTTTAGTCGTTTGCGCGAAGACTTCCCGAAAGTGGAGATTCCCCAGGTTTATACGCAGGTCGGCTCTTTTGATCAGAGTGTCGTCGTGGGAAACGGTACGTTGGGTATCAGTCTGGATAAATATCTTGGCGCCGACTATCCTTTCTATCAGTCGCACTATACGCCCGGTCAGCGACAGATGATGGCGCGCTCCATGATAGTCCCTGATTGTCTGGCTTTCTATCTGCTCAGCCTCTATCCCATACCTTCTGACTATCAGTACTCTCCGCTTGACCGTGACCGCCACATGGGAAAGATTCAATGGGTGGTCAATAGGCTGACGGGACGACAGGTTTTCACCAATGAGTTCGTGACTTATGTGGATAGCCAGATGAAGCGTAACAAGCATTTGACGATTGACCAAATGCTCCGCCAAGAAAATAAATAATCGATTTTATTTGGTTTTTTGTTCGCTTAATCGTATCTCTGATTCTTCGAATCGAAAATACTCTCGCTCAAAAAAACACAAATTAATTTGGTTTTTTCTTCGCTTAATCGTATCTTTGATTCTTCGAATCGAAAATACTCTCGCTCAAAAAAACACAAATAAATTTGGTTTTTTGTTCGCTTAATCGTATCTTTGCACTCCCAAATGCAAAAATACTATGCCTGAACAGTCGAATAACAATACTTCCGGCGGTGCACAGCGCCGTCAGCGCAGACAACAGCCTGCCGACACTACGTATGCCCACGTGCAACCACAGGCCACGGAGATAGAACGTGCCGTCTTGGGTGCCTTGATGATTGACAAGGACGCTTACGCCGTAGTTTGTGAGATACTCTATCCCGAGAGTTTCTATGAACCGCGAAACCAGAAGGTGTTCACCGCCATCCGGGAACTCTCCATGCATGAACTGCCAGTTGATGTGTGGACGGTAACCGAACAGCTGGCTAAGCAGGGAGACCTTGAGGATGTTGGCGGGCCTGGCTATGTGACGGATCTTTCAAGCCGCGTAGCCTCTTCGGCCAACATCGAGTATCATGCCCGTATTATTGCCCAGAAGTCACTGGCGCGCCAGCTCATCTCTTTCTCCAGCAATATCCAGACGAAGGCCTTCGACGAGACCATCGACGTGGACGACCTGATGCAGGAGGCCGAGGGTAGCCTCTTCGAGTTAGGCCAGCGCAACATGAAAAAGGACTACACACAGATAGACCCTGTCATCAAGAATGCCGTCGATGTCATCCAGAAGGCAGCCGCCAACAAGGACGGTTTGACGGGTGTTCCCACGGGCTATCACAAGCTGGATGATATCACCAGCGGCTGGCAGGCCTCAGACCTGGTCATTATTGCCGGGCGTCCTGCAATGGGTAAGACGTCGTTTGCCCTGTCGATGGCCAAGAACATTGCTGCCGACTACAAAGTGCCGATGGCTTTCTTCTCGCTGGAAATGTCGAACGTGCAGTTGGTGAACAGACTGATTTCTAACTGTTGCGAGATACAAGGTTCGAAGATTCTGAACGGTCAGCTGCATCCTGACGAGTGGGACCGTTTAGACAAGCGCTTGAACAACCTCTTGGGTGCCCCATTGTATATCGACGACACGCCAGGACTCTCCGTCTTTGAGTTGCGCACCAAGGCCCGTCGACTGGTACGTGAGCATGGGGTGAAGATCATCATGATAGACTACTTGCAGCTGATGAATGCCAACGGCATGCGCTTCTCCAGCCGTCAGGAAGAGGTCTCTACCATCTCGCGTTCACTAAAAGGTCTGGCCAAGGAACTGGACATTCCCATCCTTGCTCTCTCGCAGTTGAATCGTGGTGTAGAAAGCCGTGAAGGATTAGAGGGTAAGCGGCCGCAACTCAGTGACTTACGAGAGTCAGGAGCTATCGAGCAAGATGCCGATATGGTGCTCTTTGTCCACCGTCCGGAGTACTATCACATCTATCAGGACGACAACGGGCGCGACTTGCACGGTATGGCACAGATCATCATCGCCAAGCATCGTAAGGGTGCTACAGGCGACGTGTTGTTGACGTTCCGCGGCGAGTTTACGCGTTTCGAGAATCCTGAGGACCGCCGCTTAGGACCCCGTTCACAGGATGACAACTCGGGCGAGATTCTGAGTAGTAAGATAAATACTGAACAGCCACAAGGCGATTCACCCTTTGTAGGCTATAGTGAGCAGGACGGTCCCATGCCGTTCTAAGAATAAAAGATTATAAGAATAAAATAATAAAAAGGGGAAGTCAAGCTTCCCCTTTTGCCTATAATAAACAAAAATATTAAGTTGACAGAAGCTGTCTGATTAACAGAGCTTGCGGGAGCCGTCGCCAATAACGACGTCATAGACCTTAGGCTCGTGGCCATACTTATCGTTAAACTTCTGCTTGGCTGTTGCGATGAAGTTCTTGTAAAGGTCGTTGCGCACGAGATTGATGGTGCAGCCTCCGAAACCACCACCCATGATACGGCTACCTGTGACGCCGCACTCCTTGGCGATGTCGTTCAGGAAGTCAAGCTCTTCGCAGCTGACCTCATAGTCCTTAGACAGACCTTCGTGCGTCTGGTACATCAGTTCACCGACCTTCTCGTAGTCACCTTCGTTCAGGGCTTCACAAACGCCCAGCACGCGGTCTTTCTCACCCAGCACGAACTTAGCACGCTTGTAGTCCTCTTCGCCAACTTCGGCACGGACTTCGTCGAGCTGTTCCCAGGTGCAGTCGCGCAGGGTCTCGAACTTGCCCTCCGGGTGCTTGGCCTGAATGTGCTTCACTACGTTCTCGCACGAGTTGCGGCGGTCGTTATAGGGCGAACCTGCCAGCTGGTGTTTGACAACGCTGTCGAGCAGTACGAGGCGGTAACCGTCAGGCTTGAAGGGGAAATACTCGAACTCACGACTGCGGCAGTCGAGGCGCATCAGACAGCCAGCCTTACCGAAGACTGAGGCAAACTGGTCCATGATGCCGCAGTTGACGCCACAGTAGTTGTGCTCGGTAGCCTGTCCGGCTAATACCATATCCCACTGAGAAACCTTGTTCTCGCCGAAGATGTCGTTCAGACCGCATGCAAAGCAACTCTCCATAGCAGCAGAAGACGACATACCGGCGCCCAGGGGGACATCACCAGCAAAGGCAATATTGAAACCCTTGACGGGAACGCCCAGCTTCTTCATCTCCAGCGCGATGCCGTAAATGTAGCGAGCCCATGAGGCACGGGGGCCATCGGGATCGGAGAGCTTGAAGTCTACACGGTCCTTCAGATCGATGGCGTAGGCCATAACGGTGTCCTCAGTGCCATTGGCACGCATTTCGGCCATGATACCCTTGTCCACAGCTCCGGGGAACACAAACCCACCATTGTAGTCGGTGTGCTCACCAATGAGGTTGATACGGCCTGGAGAGGCATATACGTTGCCGGTCTTGCCATCAAAGTGCTTGATGAACCTTGACCTTACGAAATCTATTTCCATCATAAATATTTCAATTTTAATTCTTAATCACCAAAGGTGATCATTCTTAATTCTTAATTCCTAACTCCTAATTTATTCCACCGGAATGTCCTTGTTGACGTTCTTGCAGCCAATGAGGGCGTAATAGAACATGTAGGCCATAGCCAGCAGGTAGACGAAGTAACTTGGCATGTAACCCATGAAGTCAGCAAAGAAACTCTGAACCACAGGCAGTACACCACCACCGACAACCATCATCATAAAGATACCTGATGCCTGAGCTGTATATTTGCCAAGACCCTCAGTAGCGAGGTTGAAAATAGAAGCCCACATCACAGAGGTGCAAAGTCCGCAGAGAACTAATAGCAGAGCACTCATCGGAACTGTTGTCATTTCTACGGTACCTTCCAGAATCTTCACTAATGGCATGCTGACAGTGACATCCTTCGGTGTCAGAATGGCTGCAATGATGAGCAACATTCCCACAGCCGTTGTGGCAAGCATCAACTGACGAGAGGACACCTTGCCTGCAATGGCGCTGGACACCAGACGTCCTATAAGCATCAGCAACCAATACATTGCTGCTACAGCACCACCGATCGTGGCAGCATTGAGCACTGCCTCAGGATTCACCCATCCACCATTGGCGCTGGTATCGGAGAGATAGAAGTTCAGTCCACCAGGAATACCAACCTCAACACCCACATAGACAAAGATAGCGATAACACCTAAGGTGCAATGGCGGAACGACCAAGGAGTGTGCTCGAACTTCGTGGCGGCAGTCACCTTACCCATATCGGGATCCTTGATGGGGATGAAGGCCAGCACGCAGAATGCAGCAGCGAAGACTGCCATTGCAATGTAGAGCACAAGGTTGATCTGTACGAAGTCTGTTTCACGGGTCACCTGACCAATGAGCGCACCGACTAACATGGGGGTCAATGTGCCAGACAACGAGTTCAGCGTACCACCGATCATGTTCAGCTGGTTACCACGGTTACCACCGCCGCCGAGCAAGTTCAGCATGGGGTTGACCACTGTGTTCAGCATACAAACGGAGAGACCTGACACAAAGGCACCGGTTAGATAAACAACGTTGTCGGTGTAGCCTTCCAGTGCCTCGAAGCCCGAGATAAACTGGATGAGCACACCGATGAAGCCGACTAAGATACCCAGCATGGCGGTTTTCTTGTAGCCGATGCGTGTCAGCATCTTACCAGCGGGAATACCCATGAACAGGTAGGCGAAGAAGTTCATGAAGTTACCTAACATGGCGAGCATATTAGAACCGCCCACCTCGGGATCGTTTTTCATCACCACGCCGATAGGAGCGCCAAGATTGGTGACGAATGCAATCATTGCATAAAGGAACATCATCGTCACAATGGCGATGATGCTACCGTTTTTCTTTTGATTACTCATAAATTAAAAGTCTAATTAGTAGTCAATGAAAGATTACTCAACTACACCAAAGCGATAGATAGTCTTGTGCTTGTACTGCTCGCCCGGGTTCAGCACTACAGAGGGGAAGTAGGGGCGGTTGGGACTATCGGGGAAGTGTTGGGTCTCTAGACATACGGCACTTCTGTAGGGGAATGTGCAACCGTTGGCGCCCTTATAACCCGTGGCGAAGTTAGCAGTATAAAGCTGCATGCCAGGTTCTGTGGTGTAGCACTCCAGAGTACGGCCGCTCTTCGGCTCGGTAATGCGGGCAGCGAAGCTCAGCTCGCCTTCTTCCTTCTTGTTCAGCACGTAGTTGTGGTCGAAGCCGTGACCGAACTTAATCTGTTCGTGGTCGGCGTTGATGTCCTTACCGAAAGCCTTCGGGGTGCGGAAGTCGAAGGGAGTGCCCTCAACCTTCAGAATCTCACCGGTAGGAATAGCGGTGTCGTCCGTAGGCAGATAGAAGTCGGCGTTGATCTCGCAAATCTGGTCCTCAATCGTCGGAGTGGGATCTGCTGTGCCTGCGAGGCTGAAGAAGGCGTGGTGTGTCAGGTTGACGATAGTCTTCTTGTTGGTGGTGGCGAGATACTCGATGACGAGCTCGTTCTGGTCGGTAAAGGTGTATTCCACCGTGACGTCCAACTCGCCGGTATAGCCTTCCTCACCATAGGATGAGATGCGGTGCAGGGCCAGTGAGCGGGGACCCATCTGACGGGCATCCCATACTTTGCAGTTGAAGCCCTTCAATCCACCGTGAAGATGGTTGGGACCATCGTTGAGTGCAAGCTGGTAGTCCTTGCCGTTCAGGGTAAACTGACCTTTGCAGATGCGGTTGCCCCAACGTCCAATCAATGTTGAGAGGTAAGGCTCTTTGCCGCTCATGAGTTGCTCGATGCTGGCATGGCCCTGGATGACGTTAGCCACCTTGCCGTCCTTATCGGGCACCATGATAGCAACAATGGCACCACCGTAGTTAGACACTGCTACTTCGTAGCCTTTACGGTTCTTCAGGATGTAAAGATCCGTCTTCTTACCTTTCACTGTGGCCTGGAAATCCTTACGATTCAGACCGCACAAATTCGCTGTTTCCGTTGTATTTGCCATAATTATTTGTTTTTAGTTACAAATCTACCTGCAAAGTAACGGAAAAAAAACGAGAACAACGAAAGAAAGACTTAAAAAATCGTTTACGTGGTGTTAAAAACACCTAAAAGGAGAATTAAAAACACCTAAAAGGAGAATTTTAGGAAGTCGCCAACGACGTAGCTACTGCCTCCGACGAAGATAAAATCATCTTTCTGGGCGTTCTTGTATGCTGCCTCGAAGGCTTCTCTGACGGTAGGAAATGATTGCCCTTCAATACCGTGCTTTAGTGCCAGGGTGCGGACGACCTGTTCGTTGAGGGCGCGGCTGGAGTTGGCTTTAGTGAAATAGTATGTGGCATTCTTAGGCAAGAGTTCCATCACGCCGTTGATGTCTTTGTCGCCGACCATACCGAAGATGATATGCATCTGATGGCAGGACACCTGCTGAAGCTGCTGACTGAGATACTGCCATCCTCCGACATTGTGGCCGGTGTCGCAGACCACTCGCGGATTCTCTTTGACTATCTGCCATCTTCCCAGCAGACCGGTTTTCTCGATAACGTGGCTAATGCCTTCTTCTAATTCGTAAAGTCCCTTCTCCTTGCTTTCCGGGGTAGGGCACTCGCTCAGGTAGCCTTGCTTACCGATGGCATATAGGGCAAATAAGGCCGTGTTTAGGTTTTCCTTCTGATAAATGCCGCCAAGGTCACCATTGAGGGTGCCGAAGAATGTCGTCTTGTAATGCATGCCTCCCTCTGGACGTGGCTCAGCCTGGATGACGCAAGGTTCGTCCTCGGCAAAAACGATGGGAGCCTCCATCTCGCGGGCTTTTGCTTCGAAGACGGGACGGGTTTCTGCGTCAGCATGTCCTATAACCACGGGTACACCTTTCTTTATAATACCGGCTTTCTCTGCTGCAATCTTGGCTAACGTGTCGCCTAACAACTGCGTGTGGTCATAGCTGATGTTGGTAATGACGCTGACCAGCGGGGTAATGATGTTGGTGCAGTCCAGCCGTCCTCCCAGTCCCACTTCTATGACGGCAATGTCTACGTTGTTGTCCTTGAAGTACTTGAAGGCCATTGCCGTGGTTACCTCAAAGAAGGAAGGGTGGAGTGGCTCGAAGAAGGCGCGTTCGTTGTCAACGAAATTGACGACGTAGTCTTGACTGATGGGTGTTCCGTTGATGCGGATGCGCTCGCTGAAGTCGGCCAGATGTGGTGACGTGTAAAGTCCCACACGATAGCCGCACTCCTGCAGTACGGAAGCGATAGAGTGTGACACAGAGCCCTTGCCGTTGGTGCCTGCCACATGAATGGTGGCATACGAAAGGTGCGGATGGCCAAAATGCTCATCCAGCGCCAACGTGTTGTCCAATCCTTCTTTGTAACCACTGATACCTTGTTGTTCAAACATCGGTGTCTGGTTATACAAATACTCGCAGGTCTCTCTGTAGTTCACCTCTTTATATATTAAGGATTATTGAATTTCAATTCTCAATTTTCAATTCAATTGAAGTAGTTCTTGAATTTCTGGAAGATGCTCTGTTTGGTAGCAGCGTCGCCTTTGAAGTTGTCGCTCTGGCGGAACTGCTCAATGGCTGTCTTTTCCTCTTTGGTCAACGTCTTGGGGATGTACACGCTGACGTTGACAATCAAGTCGCCCTTGCCACTTCCATAGCCCTTGACGGAAGGCAGACCTTTGCCTCGCAGTCGGAGGGTTCTGCCAGGTTGCGTACCAGGATCCATCTTCACTTTCAGGCGTGTTCCCTCTATGGTCGGAATCTCCACGTCGCCTCCAAGTGCTGCTGTCGGGAAGTCAAGTAACAGGTTATATATCAAGTTATTATCGTCGCGAACGAAGGTCTCGTTTTCCTCTTCCTCGACAAATACCTGTATGTCGCCATTGACGCCTTTGTGATAGCCGGCATTACCCTTGCCAGGCACGTTGACGATCATGCCCTCGGCGACGCCAGCAGGGATTTTTATCTCAACCACTTCCTCGCCTTTCTCGACACCCGTGCCGCCACAATGCGGACATTTGTTCTTGATGATGCTGCCCTCGCCGTTACACGTAGGACAAACGCCCTGCGTCTGCATCATGCCGAAGATGCTCTGGGTGGTATGGGTGATGACGCCGCTACCGTGACAGGTCGGACATTGTTCGTTGGTACTTCCGCTCTCGGCTCCACTTCCGTGACAATGAGAACAGGTCAGGTCTTTGCGGACTTTAAACTTCTTGGTGACGCCTGTGGCAATTTCCTGGAGCGAGAGACGGACCTTTAGGCGGAGGTCAGAGCCACGGTGTACCTTAGGACCGCGCTTGCCGGCACCGCCTCCGAAACCTCCGAAACCGGCATGTCCGCCGAAGATGTCGCCGAACATAGAGAAGATGTCGTCCATGTTCATCGAAGTTCCGCCGAATGGGTCGAAGCCTGCTCCGCCACCTCCGCTGAAACCAAAGGTGTCGTACTGCTGGCGCTTCTGCGGGTCGTGCAGCACATCGTAAGCCTCGGCAGCCTCCTTGAACTTTTCTTCGGCTTCCTTGTTTCCCGGGTTACGGTCGGGGTGATATTTGATGGCGATGGTGCGGTACGCCTTCTTTATCTGGTCTTCGGTAGCGTTTTTGTCAACGCCAAGCACCTCGTAATAGTCGCGTTTTTGTGCCATTTATTTATTATTTTTCACTTCTCTGTTTTCACTTATCATGATTTCACTATTCACTTTTCACTATTCATTAGCGAAACGTTTCACTGTCCGACAGCTACTTTTGCGTGGCGTATCACCTTGTCGTTCAGCTGGTAACCAGCCTGCAGACAGTCTATCACCTTGCCTTTCTTGTCGTCGCCCATGCCAGGAACCATTGCTACGGCCTCGTGGACGTCGGTGTCGAAGTCGGCATTCTCGGTGTCAATCTTCTTGACACCAAGGCCTTCCAGAGCCTTCATCATCTTGTTGTATATCAGCTCCATGCCTTCGCGCAGCACGTCAGGGTCGTCGGTTTTGGCACCATTCTCTATGGCACGCTCCATGTCGTCGATAACGGGCAGGATGGTACTGACGGCTTTCTCGCCACCGTTCAGTATCAGTTCAGCCTTCTCCTTCAGGGTGCGCTTACGGTAGTTGTCAAACTCGGCAGTCTTATAGAGAATCTGCGTCTTCAGCTCTTCAATTTCGGCCTGGGCAGCAGTCAGAGGGTCTTTCTCCTCTTCCTCTGTCTCCTCAACGTCGGCTCCCTCTGCCTCCGTCTCGTCAGCAGCAGCGCCTTCTACTTCTGTTTCTTCGGCGAAAGATTCTTCTAAAGTCTCTTCCGTATTCTTTATTTCTTCTTCTTTCATAATCTTAAATGTTTTTCAGGTCACACAGCAAATATCATGCCAATTTTCAATTAGCATAAAGCTCTGCCTTCTTCTCCTTGATGCTCTCGTCGTAGATATAGTCATCGTAAGTCATCAGCTTGTCGATAGTACCCTTCGGCGTGAGTTCGATGATGCGGTCGGCCACGGTGTTGATAAACTCATGGTCGTGCGAGGCAAACAAGATGTTGCCCTTGAACGACACCAGGTTGTTGTTGAAAGCCTGGATAGACTCTAGATCCAAGTGGTTCGTCGGGGTGTCGAGTATCAGGCAGTTGGCGTTCTTCAACTGCATGCGGGCTATCATACAGCGCATCTTCTCGCCACCAGAGAGCACGCAGACCTTCTTCTGGATGTCTTCGTCCTTAAACAACATGCGGCCAAGGAACGACTTCATCATCACCTCGTTGCCAGTGCCATACTGCGACAGCCAGTCAACCAGGTTCATCTCCGACTGGAAGAAACTGGTGTTGTCCAACGGCAGGTAGGCAGTAGTGATGGTGACGCCCCACTTGAACGTGCCGGCATCGGCCTGGCGATTACCGTTGATAATCTCAAACAGCGCCGTCATAGCCTTGGGGTTATGTGACAGGAAGACAGTCTTCTGGCCTTTCTCAATGGTAAACGACACATTGTCGAAGAGCACCGTGCCGTCGGCATCGACAGCCTTCAGACCCTCCACCTCTAATATCTGCGTACCAGGCTCGCGCTCCATCGAGAAGATGATGCCTGGATACTTACGTGTCGAAGGCGTGATTTCCTCGACGTTCAGCTTCTCCAGCATCTTCTTGCGAGACGTGGTCTGCTTCGACTTTGCCACATTGGCAGAGAAGCGGCGGATGAACTCCTCCAACTGCTTGCGCTTCTCGTCAGCCTTCAGCTTTTGGTTCTGCTGCTGGCGCAGGGCAAGCTGTGAAGACTCATACCAGAACGAGTAGTTACCCGAGAACAGCGTCACCTTGCCGAAGTCGATGTCGACGGTCTGTGTCGAGACAGCATCCAGGAAGTGACGGTCGTGACTCACCACCAGCACACACTGCTCCAGGTTCGACAGATACTCCTCCAACCACTGGACGGTATCCAGGTCCAGGTCGTTCGTCGGCTCGTCCAGCAACAGGTTGTCGGGATGTCCGAACAGCGCCTTGGCCAGCATCACGCGGACCTTCTCGTTGTTCGAGATGTCGCTCATCTGCTTGTAGTGCTGACCCTCGGCAACGCCCAGGTTCTGCAACAGCTGAGCAGCCTCGCTCTCGGCTTCGTAGCCGTTCATCTCGGCGAAAGCCATCTCCAGGTCAGCGGCGCGGTTGCCGTCCTCCTCCGTCATCTCAGGCTTGGAGTACAGGGCCTCGCGCTCCTTCATGTTGTCCCACATGGGCTTGTGACCCATCAGCACCGTGTCCATCACCGTAAACTCATCATATTTGAAGTGATCCTGTTCCAGCACCGACAGACGTTCGCCAGGCTGCATCTCCACCGTACCCTTGTTAGGCTCCAGTTCGCCGCTGATGGCGCGGAGGAGGGTAGACTTGCCAGCGCCGTTGGCACCGATGATACCATAGATGTTTCCACTCGTAAACTTCAGGTTGACGTCCTTGTAAAGGGTCTTCTTGCCAAACTGAATAGCCAGATTTGTGACTGTTATCATGCTTCTTTCTTTACCTTATTTATTTGTTGTCTACAACTTATTTTATGCTCAGCCTATACCTTAATTATATAATAGCGGCTGCAAAGGTACGAAGAATAATTGAGAATTGGTAATTGAAAATTGAAAATTATTTGTTTTCCGAGCATCTTCTTGCAAAGAGTAAAGAATTAACAAGCCAAAATACCTTATTTAGTATAAATTGTTTGGTGATGTGCCAAAGATTGACTACCTTTGCCATCGATTATATGTTTTTTTGACGAATATGACACAACTGACAGTTTCAATAGATAATGTTTCCATGGATCGCGCCATCGACGACATCAAGCATGGCCGCGTCTATGAAGCTAGCAGCGTTGAGGATTTGATAAAACAGTGCAAGTCCTATTGGCTTAATCCGTAAAGACAGCTGATTTAGAACAGACAAAAAGTGCTCAGCGGAACCTTTACTGTGATCTTCATATTATCTGTTGTCGTAAAGTACTAGCAACAAGAAAACCGCATCAGAGGAAGCAAGAGCCTCTGGTGCGGTCTTATTTTTTTATTGCCTTACAGCATTACAAAGCAAATTCAGCATCTACTTCGTTATTAGCCTCATGTACAGTGCCATAGAGTTGGTCACCAGAAGCAGCAAGGAAGTGGTTGACTTGTATCTTCACTATAACAAGCTGCGGTACAGTATAATCTTTTCGTTTCATATTACCATCATTTTATAATTACTTTCTTACCATTGACAATATTCAGACCCTTTTGCAGACCCGTCATCCTTTGACCGTTCAGGTTGTAGATAACAGCACCCTCCTGCACGTTAAGAGTATGCTGCTCTTCAAGCACTTTAATATCCGTAGTCTCTCCGTCGTCGAAGAAAAATGCTATTCTGGCACTTGCAGGGAGGTCAGCAGTTTTGAGGGGCAAATAAGCTTTATTGGCTTTCAACGTGGAGCCGTCAGTGACAGCATAGAAGCCAACTTCACCATCCTTCTTTGCAAGGATATAATTTGTATAGTCGCCTACCACCTTATTCAAAACAGTATTTTCGGTCACCCCAACCAACATATTTGATGCCGTCGAACCTCCATTGCCAAGAGAAATATCATAATTGCCCGTACTACCCATCACAACAAGTCCAGTGTTGGGTGTAGTCTTATAAACGCGGTTCAGTGTCACTTGGCTACTGCCAGAGTCAAATGAAGATACCACGTATGCCTTAGCGTCAGAACCGGTGAAGTCAAGAGAATAATCACTGCAATATGTACCTATGCCTGTCTCGCCGATAGTAATACCGACTTCTGATGGCATTTCAACTATATTTTTAAATTCAGACCAATAGTCTGCGGCCTCGTATGTTGCCTTATAACCATAAGGGACATAGAGTGTTGCATTGGCGCGATTTGAAAAACAATTACTATCAATCGATATTGGCGTTTCAGCATATACTGTCACTGAGGACAATCCACTGCAACCACGGAAGGCAGAATGGCCTATGGATGTCACGCTGTTAGGGATGGTCACTGAGGTCAGACCGCTGCAACCATAGAAAGCAAGGCTTTCTATGCTCGTCACGCTGTTAGGGATGGTCACTGAGGACAATCCTCTGCAACCATAGAAGGCAGAATGGCCTATGGATGTCACGCTATTGGGGATATCCACAGAGGTCAAACCGCTACAGTACTCGAAAGCGTCCCAGCCTATGGATGTCACACTGTTGGGGATGGTGACGGAGGTCAGTTCGGAGCAACCACAGAAGGCATAATTGCTGATGCTCGTCACACTGTTCGGGATTACTAAGTCCTTAATCTCCTGACTATTCATGAAGAGATGATGAGCATTATTGAGTGGATTGGATTCTTTATCGCCAAAATCAATATTACACCATGCAGCAAGGTCTGTTATGTGGACAGAGGTTATCATATAGCAACCCTCGAACGCACTTTCTCCAATGCTCGTTACACTACTTGGTATGAAAACCGATTCCAACTGATCATTCCAACTAAACGCGTTACCTCCAATAATCTGGCATCTATCTGATATAATCACAGAACTCAGCCTTGTATTTCTGAAAGCATCACCTTCGATTAATGTTACACTGTTAGGGATTGACACAGAGGTGAGATTAGTACAGCCGTTGAATGCACTTCCATCTATAGTGGAAACTCCGTCGGGTATAACAATGGATGTCAATGCTGTACAGTCCTCAAAAGCCCTATTCTCTATTAGAAGAAGCCACAACCGTATTCCAAGTGTAACATAACCTTCGTCGTTAAATCGATATTCTGTTGGCTTCCAAATCTCTGATCCATTTATTTCGACGTTTCCAATTCCATCTGTTCGATTAATAATCTTTGTTGCTATTGATGTGTCTGTAATATTATAAGTAGCTAATGCAGAAAAAGGCAATATTCGTGAAGCATATGCTTTCCAATTATCGTTAGTTATGTGATCACTTATAACACACTCATCCATGTAGATTGGACAGTTGTTGGTGTTGTCAAATGCTTGTGAGCCTAAGTTAATCAGATCCCAACCACTATTATATGAAATTGTAATGCTATTTAATCCAGTGCAACCTGCAAAAGCACAATCTCCAATCTCTGCTTCACTTGCTCCCATATCCATATAGGCAGAAGTAAGTCCAGTGCAACCTGCAAAAGCATAATCTCCAATCTTTCCTAAAGATTCTAAATATAAATAGACAGAAGTAAGTCCAGTACAACCAGAAAAAGCACTTTCATCTATGTATCTTGCCTGCTCTAAATTAATTGATGTTAAGTTAGTACAACCTTCAAAAGCGTGAGCATATATGTATATATCACCAAGAAAGTTTACGGATTTCAAATCAAGACAATTAGCAAAAGAATAAGAATCAACATAAAATACATCATATTCCCTTTGTCCATATAAGACAGAACTAGGAATAAGCACATTTCCTTTGTATCCAGAAGGATTAACCGTTACAATGGCGGTATTGCCCATGAATTCATAAAAAACTCCATCAATTTCTACGCTAGCACTTGCCACTAACGGAAATAGCAGCATAACGAATAAAAGAGCTTTCTTCATAATACTATTGTTTTTAAAATTAATAATCTTTATTTGTCGCCTACAACTCCCGGACTCAGCGGTAAATAATTTTGATATACAAAAAGGATGGAGCTCGTTATCACTCCATCTTCTCACATGGCTCTGGAAAAACCTTTAAAGGAATGGAACAGTAACTACAGCACCATCCAGTGTACTTTTGGTACACAAGATGGGCGTGTCCTGTTTCTACCCTCCTTTGATTTAAGTTTTCCAGACTTTAGTGAGAAAGGAATAGAGACATTATAACGCCTTCTTGGCCTCCGTAGCTGGCATCCCATACAGGAAGGTCCACTTCGGCTCTGCAAATATAAAAAACATTTTTGGCATATCATGCGTTTGGGGGTTGTCAGTAGCCTTCTTTTAAGAATTATTAGCTGTTTACGCCAGATTTTTCCGAAAAACGACTAAAAAAAAGTTCCATTCCCTATGGTAATACAGAGTCCGACTTTTCAATCTTACGATTGGGAAGCGACTATAAGACAGGAATAGGCTGAGTAACTTGGCTCTCCTACACCTTTATTATTATGTGAACTACTAACAAGTATTTTCCAATTCTCCAAACAAAACGCCGGAAAAGTAAAGAAAAGGCAGAAAAGATTTGGAAGTTTCAAATATTATATCTATCTTTGCAGCGTCAGTAATCGACATGTCGCTTTGTACCTTTAGGTCAAAGAATGTATGTTCTGGCTATCCGGGTAAGTTTCCCGCGAGGGAGCAAGACCATATCGACACTACTCCAATGTTAAATGAAGAGCCATTTCGGTGGCTCTTTATTTGTTATATCTTTTGGTAAATGTATTGAAGAATCTTTTGTCTTGAACTGACTTGGTAGTAACAACGATTACCTTGCTGCCCTTAAACAACATGACTTCCATGGCTAATGGATTTAGTTCAAAATACTTCTTTATACAACGAGCTAATGCAGTAGCATTATAATCTGTAGCCATATTCAACAGAATATGATTCGACTGACCTACTGATTCTTTCAAACGGCTCATAACTGATGATTTCCCGTAAATAGTTTTCAAGTCATACAATTTGTATATGCCATGCTGCACCAAAATAAAGTCAGCAGACCTTATCCCTTTAGGGTTGGGCAGTATATAAACACAGTACCCATGACTGACGGCCTTCCGCGCAGCATTCAACAAGTTCTCGTAATCTTCACCCCTCTCGCCGCCAACGGAAAAGATGTTCGTCTCACCATCTACTGGATGAAACTCATTACTTGCTACAATCAGTTTCAATTGGCGAATGAAATCTGCACCCGTCAGCGAATGTAGTTTAGCAAGTTCAAGTGATATGTCGTTCATCCAGTATTTGTCAAGTCGTTAATAAGACCGCCTGCCGCCCACGAGTGGGCTAACAAGCTGTGCTGCAAATGTACAAAGATATTTCTAATTCTCCAAACAAAACGACGGAAAAGTAAATTATTTCTTCTATATCGCGCGAATCACAAGGTTTGCGCGTACAGAAAATTTGCATTTGCAAAAATATCCTCCATCCTCCATCTTTTGGTGTAACTTGCTTTCAATAAATACATTACGGATGGAGGAAGATAGGTGGAAGATGGAGGAAAATCCTCAAAAATACCTAAAAACGACTCAAAAAACATTAGTTTTAACCTTAACGATCGTCGAAAACGATAACTGTTTTCCTTGCTGGTTTCATGGCGGTGATTAAGGAGTTACAGCAACTTCTTCAAGAAATCACGGCACTTTCCTTCAGAAATCACGGCAACTTCTTGAGGAAATCACCGTAACTTCTTGAGGAAATCACGGCAACTTCTTGAGGAAATCACCGTAACTTTTGCAACTTTTCTACGCGATTTTTTGTTGCTCCACGCCCAGGAGCAACACCTTTTCCTGGGGGCTTCTGCTGCTTTTCCTGAGGATTTCTGCTGCTTTTCTTGAGGATTTCTGCTGCTTTTCCTGGGGCCAAGCACTTCCAACTCGCGGTTTTTTATGTCATTTTTAAACCGTTTTGCCCATTTACTGCCATCTCCCACCTTACTGCCACCACCCGAAAAGCCCTTTATTTACAGGTGTTTCAGGCTGCTGGTGGCAGTATGGCAGTATTTTTTAGCAAAAAAATTTTTCGTGCAGCATAATAAGCAAACTGTTGGCGACGCATGATAAGCAAACTGTTGGCGACGCATGATAAGCCAAGTGTGGGTGAAAATTGCGTTGATGCCAACCTACAATTGCGCTTCGAGCAACTCACAGGCTGGAGCCGCTGGCTACTGATGAACAGACAAAAGCCTCGGTGATTATATCAATAGTCACCGAGTTAAGCCAGAGACAAGAGATGTCGCCGAGTTAAGCCAAAGACAGCAGATAACGCTTGAAGTCCTGGAAGTCCTTCGTCATGGGGACGCTCTGCTTCTCACCCTCCATGAAGGCGCGAAGACGGGCAGGAATCTCGACGTCGATGCCCAGGATGGCGTCGACTTTCTCCTTGAACTTGGCTGGGTGGGCGGTCTCGCAGAAGATGCCGACCTCGCCGGGGCGCAAGCCGTCCTTTAGGGCCTGATAGCCGCAGGCGCCGTGAGGATCGAGGATGTAGCCCGTCTCGGCATAGCATTGGCGCATGGTCTCGGTAATCTGTTCGTCCGTATAGGTGGCACCGCTGATGAGGCTGGTGATGCGCTGGTGTGTCTCTTCGGGCGACAGCTTACCGTTCTCGCTGTAGAGGTTCAGGATGCGTGCGAAGTTCGACGGGTCGCCGACGTCCATTGCATTGGCCAGTGTCTGGATGCTGGGTTTCGGCTCATACTGGCCCGTCTGCAGGTATTGGTAGAAGACGTCGTTGGCGTTGTTGGCAGCAATGAAGCGACTGATGGGCAGTCCCATCTGGTGGCCGAAGAGTGCCGAGCAGATATTGCCGAAGTTGCCTGAAGGCACGCACATGACGATGTCAGACTCATTATTTACATTTTCTATTATGCGGGCCACCGCATTAAAGTAGTAGAACGCCTGAGGCAGGAAACGGGCAACGTTGATTGAGTTGGCGGAGGTCAGACGCATGTGCTGGTTTAGCTCTTCGTCCATGAAGGCCGACTTCACCAGCGCCTGACAGTCGTCGAAGACACCGTCCACCTCGATGGCGGTAATGTTCTTGCCAAGTGTTGTGAACTGACACTCCTGGATGGGGCTTACCTTACCCTTGGGGTAGAGCACGTAGACGTGGATGCCCTCTACGCCGAGGAATCCGTTGGCTACGGCACTTCCCGTGTCGCCGCTGGTAGCTACGAGGACGTTGACCGTTGAGCTTGTGGCTGTGCCACAGCCACATGCAGAGCCGCCCTGGCGCAGGAAGTATTGCAGCAGACGTGCCATGAAGCGGGCGCCGACATCCTTGAAGGCGAGCGTAGGTCCGTGGAACAGCTCCAGCGCATAAATGTTGTCCGTCACTTTGACTACGGGGCAGTCGAACGACAATGTATCGTAGACGATGTCCTGCAGGGCGTCCTCGTCCACGTCGTCACCGAAGAAGTTGCTGGCTACGTTGTAGGCAATGTCCTGAAACTTCATCTTGGGCATATCGTTGAAGAAAGCCTTCGGCAACTTGTAAATCTCCTCTGGCATGTAGAGACCGCGGTCTTCTGCCAGACCCTTTACCACCGCCTTTTCCAGGTCGGCTATCGGGGCATTTCCGTTTGTGCTGTAGTAGTTCATATCTTCGAAAATTTAATCATGTTGTAGTTATAAAATAATGTATTGTAACAATGTAATAATTCTCTTTTTTACATTTTCTCATTATTACATTTTTACATTGCCAACGTTCATAAACGCTTGCATGAATTCATCGAGTTTTAGTAGTCCGTATGAGCCACTGACACAGCTCACTTCATCGTACTGCTGGACGCTGTCAGGCTGGATGCCGCAGTGCCAGATGAGGAACGGCACGGGCTGGCCTACGTGGATGCGCTGTTCGACGGGAGTAAGGTGGTCGGGCAGAACGGCGATGCAGACGGGTTCGTCCCACGCGCGTACCTTATTATATATAGGGGCTATGAGACGCTGGTCCAGATATTCGATGGTCTTGAGCTTCAGTTCCAGGTCACCGTCGTGACCAGCCTCGTCGCTGGCTTCGACGTGGACGAAGACGAAGTCGTCGTTCTCCAAAGCCTCGATGGCAGCTTGTGCCTTACCTTCGTAGTTGGTGTCGGCCAGTCCCGTAGCGCCAGAAACCTTAATGATGCGCAGGCCAGCGTACTTACCGATGCCCTGGATGAGGTCGACAGCCGAGATGACGGCGCCACTCTTAATATCAGGGTATTGCTGCATGAGTGTCTGCATAGAGGGACGGTAGCCACCGCTCCAAGGCCAGATGCTGTTGGCTTGGCGTTCGCCTTTGGCAGCCTTTGCAAGGTTATAGGGGTGCTTAGGCAGCAAGTCCTGAGAACGGAGAATCAGGTCGTTGATGAGGTCCGCAGTTTGCTGGGGAGTGAGACGATGGGTGTCAGCGACTGAATCGCTGACCACACTTTCCGCCTTCACCAACAGCGGGCGCCAGGGCTCGTTGGGATGATCGTGGGGTGGGGCACAGACGATGTGTTTGTTGCCGCCCTTGATGACCAGCAGGTGGCGGTACTGGATGCCACAGATGAACTTGACGCGTTCGCAGCCTTCTCGTTCGTTGATGGGCTTGGCGAGTCGTTCGTTCAGATAGTCTATCAGTACACGGGCATCCTCCGTTTCCAGATTGCCACCGTTGTGGGTGATAATTTTGCCGTCCTCAAGCGTGATGATATTACAGCGGATGGCAAAGTCATCGTCAGCCATCTCGTAGCCGATTGAGGCCGCTTCCAAAGGACCGCGCCCTTCATAAACCATATTTAAATCGTAGCCAAGGATGGCGGTGTTGGCAACCTCTGAGCCTGGAGGAAATCCCTCAGGAACAGTCACCAAACGACCACAGCGACCTTCACGAGCCAACTGGTCCATCATGGGCTTATGGGCATATTGCAGCAAGGTCTTCCCACCGAGTCGCTCGACGGGCAGGTCGGCCATACCGTCACCCAAAATAATGATATGCTTCATAGTAGAAATAAAAAGCCCCTCCCCCTTGGGAGGGGTTGGGGTAGGCTTTAGATGTTAGCGATTGACATGATGTTTGCGAAGACACCTGCGGCGGTGACAGCGGCGCCGGCACCATAGCCCTGGATGAGCATGGGGTACTCCTTGTAACGTTCGGTGGTCAAGAGCACGATGTTGTTCGACCCCTCCAGTCCATAGAACGGATGGCCGTAAGGAACCTCCTTCAATGCTACGCTGGTCTTGAAGTTCGTCGTGTCGTTCTCGTCGGCCTCCATCGTAGCGACGAAGCGCCAGCGCTTGTTCTCGGCCTCGAGCACCTTGCGGCGCGCCTCGAAGTCGGCATCAAGTTCGGGCAGACGTTTCCAGAAGTCGTCGATGCTGCCCTCGAAGTAACTATCGGGTACGAAGAGGTGCTTCTCGACATCGTCCTGCTCCACCTGATAGCCTGCCTCACGGGTCAGGATGACCAGCTTGCGGATGACATCCGTACCGCTGAGGTCGATACGCGGGTCTGGCTCCGAGTAGCGCTGCTCCTTGGCACGGCGAACGGTCTCAGAGAAGGGCACGTCGGCAGCAATCTCGTTGAAGATGAAGTTGAGCGTACCCGAGAGGATTGCTTCAATCTTCAGGATCTTGTCACCTGAGTTGCAGAGGTCGTTGATGGTGCCGATGATAGGCAGACCAGCGCCTACGTTGGTTTCGTAACGGAACCACACGCCGCGGTCGCGAGCCGTCTGGCGCAGCTTAACGTAGCTGGCGTAGTCGCTCGACGCAGCAATCTTGTTGGCAGCAACGACCGAAATGTTGTGCTCCAGGAATGTCTGATAGAGTGTCGCGATCTGACGGCTGGCGGTACAGTCGACGAAGACGCTGTTAAAGATGTTCATCTTGATGATTTCCTCGCGCATGTGCTCCGTGTCGGCCTTGAAACCTGCACGCAGAATCTTTTCGTAGTTGTCGAGGTCTATGCCATCGCGGTCGAGCACGAAGTTATCGACATCGGAAATGCCGACCACATTAAGCTTCAGGCGACGTGACTGCATGAGGAACTGCTGCTGGGTGCGAATCTGCTCCAGGAGCATGCCACCCACAGTGCCGATACCACAGATGAAGAGGTTGAGCACCTTGTATTCTGACAGGAAGAACGAGTCGTGTAGCACGTTGAGCGACTTGCGCAGGAAACGTCCGTCAACGACGAACGAGATATTCGTTTCAGAAGCGCCTTGTGCACAGGCAATCACGCTGATACCAGAGCGTCCTAATGTGCCGAACAACTTACCGGCAATACCCGGCGTCTGCTTCATATTCTCACCCACGATGGCGATGGTAGCTAAGCCGCTCTCCACCAACATGGGGAACATGGCACCGGTTTCAATCTCCTTGGCAAACTCGGCGTTGAGCACCTCGGCAGCTGCTGCGGCATCCTCGTCGCGAACACCGATAGAGGTAGAGTTCTCAGAAGAAGCCTGAGACACCATGAAGACCGAGATACCCTTATTGGCCAGCGTGGTAAAGATGCGACGGTTGACACCGATGACACCCACCATCGACAGACCGGTGACAGTAATCAGAGAGGTACCCTTGATAGAGGAAATGCCCTTGATGGGTTTTTGGTCGTTGTCAATCGTGGCCTTGATGAGTGTACCCGGATGTTCGGGATTGAAGGTGTTCTTAACCTTAATAGGTATATTCTTGACACAAACGGGATAAATCGTCGGAGGATAGATGACCTTGGCGCCGAAGTTACAAAGCTCCATAGCCTCAACGTAAGAAAGCTCGTTGATGGTATAGGCACTCTTGATGACTTTTGGATCGGCAGTCATGAAGCCGTCAACGTCGGTCCATATCTCAAGGATGTCAGCATCGAGTGCTGCAGCAATAATTGCTGCGGTATAGTCGGAACCGCCACGGCCGAGGTTTGTGGTCTCGTGGCTGTCGCGGTCGCGGGCAATGAAGCCAGGCACTACGGCGATGGTCTTGCTGGCATTGGTATTGTTGTTCTGGAAGGTTGCAAAGGCTTCCTTAACCAGTTTGTTGGTCAGTTCGGTGCAGAGCACATGCTTGCCCTCCTTGTTCTCCGTGCGGATGAAGTCGCGGGCATTCATGCGCATACCGTTCTTAATCATGGCAGCCACTATATGCGACGACAGACGCTCACCATAAGAGATGATAGTATCCTGCGTCTTCTCACTCAGGTCGTGAATCAGAAACACACCATAGTAGATGCTCCGCAACTGGTCGAAGAGCTGGTCTACACTGTTGAATAAGTCGATGCGCTTTTTGTCGTCCTGGATAATGGCGTCAATCATCTGGTGGTGGCGCGTCACCATCGCTTCAAACTCCTCGCGATAGTGGCTATCGCCATTCTTTGCCAACTCTGATGTTGCAATCAGTTTGTCGGTGATGCCGTTCAGGGCGCTAACTACAACTACGACAGGCCCCCGTCCGGCCTCTGCCTCCACAATCTCTTTTAAGCTCAAAATGCTTTTCACGGAACCTACGGACGTTCCGCCGAATTTCATTACTTTCATATTTCTATGCAATTTACCTTGCCGCCGGTACCCCTTCACAATGGGGGACTTCTCCAACGGCGGTGCAAAGGTAATAAAAAGGTAAATAAGTAAAAAAGTAAAAAGGTAAAAAAATGTTATAACAGCGTATTTTGTTGTTTTCGCAACACTTTCTGCCTTTATAACTGTTTTCTTTTTTACCTTTTTACTTCTTTACCTTTTTACCTTTACTTGTACAGGTAGCGCTTGATACTGCGCTTCGGTGTCTTCTCGAATTCTTCCTTTCGGATTTCTAACTCGGCAATTTTCTCGTAGGCAGGCAACTGTTCGTTCAGCTGTTGGCGGTTCTGCTCCATGATGTTCCGGATGTCCTCGTCGTTGAAACGCATGTTCTTGGCCTCGTCATAATCGGGATATACCAGTCCGACGAGTTTGGTGTCACGCTGTACGACGACACTCTCAACCACCATCGGCAACGAGTTGAGCTTGTCTTCAATCTCCTCGGGATAGATGTTTTGTCCATTCGGTCCTAACAGCATATTCTTCGAACGTCCGTTGATATAGACATTGCCGTCGTAGTCCATGGTTCCCAAGTCGCCAGTATGGTACCAACCATCCTTGTCCAGCGTCTCTTGGGTTGCTTCTTCGTTCTTGTAGTAACCCAACATGACATTGAGTCCCTTGGCAAGAATCTCGCCAGGAATGCTGGACGGACTGGTAGAGTTTATCTTCACCTGCATGTGGTAGGCAGCCTGTCCGCAGGATCCTTGTGCAAAGGTCTTCCAGTCGCGGTAGCAGATGATGGGGGCACACTCGGTGGCGCCGTAGCCTACGGTATAGGGGAACTCGATGCGCTTGAGGAAAGACTCCACTTCCTGGTTGAAGGCAGCGCCGCCGATGATGACCTCGTAGAGCTCGCCACCGAAAGCATTGATAACCTCTTGACAAATCTTCTCACGAACCTTCTTCGAGATGACTGGCATGGAGAGCAGCAGGCGCATACGGTTGTTCTGAATCTTCGGGAACACCTTCTTACGGATAATCTTTTCGATGACCAGTGGTACGGCAATGATAATCTTGGGTTTGATTTCAGCAAAGGCCTGGGCGATGATGGCCGGCGAAGGTATGCGGTTCAGGTAATAGACGTGACAGCCGTGGAGGAATTCAAAGATGAACTCGAAGGCCATGCCATACATGTGGGCCATGGGAAGGATGGAAATGATGCGGTCGGTAGGACGGATGGTCTTTCCCAATACATGCTCGGCAAAGTCGTAGTTCGACCATAGGGCACGGTAAGGCAACATGACACCCTTTGAGAATCCGGTCGTTCCTGAAGTGTAATTAATGAGTGCCAGTTCTTCACAGTTCTCCTCCTTATAGTAGTTGACGTGCTCTTTACGGAAATACTTAGGGTATTTCTTGCCGTAGAGTTCGTTGAGGTGCTCTCGGGCATAGGTTAGCTTGTCGGTACGTGAAAGCATCAGCGAATAGTCGGGATTGTTGATGATACCCTCCAGGCCGGGCATTTGTACTGGGTCTATCTGTGTGGCTACGTGGTCTCCGACAAACAACAGCTTGGCGTCAGAGTGGTTCACGATGTTGTGAATCTGGTCGGCCATGAACTCGTGGAGGATGGGGACAGCAACGGCACCGTAGGTCAGCGTTGCTAAGAATGCTACGGCCCACTGGCTGGAGTTGCGGCCACAAAGGGCTATCTTGTCTCCCTTCTTCACACCGCTATGCTCGAAGAGAATGTGCAATTTCTCTATCTTTCTGGCTACGTCGTGGTATTGCAGGGTGGCTCCTTTGTAGTCAGTCAAGGCATCCAAATCCCAGTTCTTGACGATGCTCTCTTGTATTAGTTGGTTAAAACTAGGCACGTTTTCCATAATATATACCTTATTTATATAAATAACGTTTGATACTCTTCTTCGGGGTCTTCATAAACTCCCGTTCTTGTAGCTCGACGGCCTGTATCTTACTGTAAACAGGCAATGAGGCATTCAACTCCTGACGGTTTTGTTCCATGATGTCCTGCAGGTCAGAGGCAGAGAATCCCATGTTCTGGGCCTCGTCCATGTCAGCATAAACTAAGGCCACAAGATGGTCGCCACGTTGGACAATCAGGCTCTCGCTGACCATCGCCATAGAATTTAATTTGTCTTCTATCTCCTCAGGGTAGACATTCTGTCCGTTGGCACCAAGCAGCATGTTCTTCAGGCGACCGCGGATAAAGATGTGTCCGTCGGCTGACATCGTGGCGAGGTCGCCGGTATGATACCAACCGTCGTCGTCCAAAACTTCACGGGTAGCCTCTTCGTTCTTGTAGTAACCCAGCATGACGTGGGTGCCGCGGGTAATGATCTCACCTTCTATAGACTGAGGATCGTGTGAAAGGATCTTGACTTCCATGCGGTCGACGGGAGTGCCGCACGAGCCTGGCTCGAAATCGTGGTAATCGCTGTAGGATATCAGCGGGGCACATTCAGTAGTACCATAGCCCACGGTGATGGGGAAGTCGATGCTCTTTAGGAACTGCTCTATCTCTTGGTTCAATGGTGCTCCACCGACGATAACCTCATAGGCCTTGCCGCCAAAGGCATTATACACTTCCTGACAGATGCGCTCCCTTACCTTTTTCTGCACTACTGGCATCTGAAGCAACAGCTTGACGGCATTGCTTTGTATTTTCGGAAATACCCGCTTACGGATAATCTTCTCAATAATCAGCGGTACGGCAACCACCAGGTCTGGACAGACCTCCTTGAATGCCTCGGCAATGACGGCAGGGGAGGGGAGGCGTGTCAGGAAGAAGATGTGGTAACCCGAACAGAATGGAAAGAGGAACTCGATAGCCATGCCGTACATGTGGGCCATGGGCAGAATACTCAGCATGCGGCTGTATTTAGGCATCTTATTACCCAGACGGTTCTGGCAGAATGCAACATTACCCCAAATCGAACGGTAAGGCAGCATAACCCCCTTCGAGAAACCTGTCGTACCTGAGGTGTAGTTAATCATGGCCATCTCGTCAGGCTGGTCAATATGCCAATGAATGTCTTCCCGTCGGAAGGCATTGGGATATTTCCTGCCGAACAATTCATTTAAATGTTCGCGTGCATATGTTAGCTGTTCGTTGTGCGACACATAAAGCGAGAAGTCTGGCAGGTTGAAGATGCCTTCTAACCTCGGCATCTGCTGCTCGTCAATCATGTTCACTACATAGTCGCCAACAAAAAGAAGACGGGAATCGGAGTGGTTAACGATGTTGTGGATTTGTTCTCCGTTGAACTCATGAAGGATGGGGACGATGACAGCACCATAGGTCAGTGTGGCAAGGAAGGCCACGGCCCAATGGGCAGAATTACGACCGCATACAGCAATGCGGTCTCCTTTCTGAATACCTGCTGCGTCCATCATGATGTGTAGCTTGTCTATCTTGCGAGCTACATCGTGATATTGCAACGTAGCGCCTTTGTAGTCTGTCAGCGCATCGAGAAGCCAGTTGTCCTTTATCGTTTTTTCGACACAGGAGTTAAAACTTGGTATGTCGTTCATTGCACAATTTTCGAAATTTTGTGCAAAGGTAATTCTTTTCCTGCACATTCGCAAACTTTTTGTGCAATATTTTGTCGGAAATAAAAAAAAATCTCATTTTATTTTGTTCTTTGCCTAATTTGTAGTAATTTTGCAGCCGATTTCGATAAAACTGGTTAATGAAGAACGACAACATGAAGAATCAGTACCGTATCAATGAGCAGATACGAGTACGAGAAGTGCGCATTGTAGGCGACAATGGAAACATGGTTCTGCCTACTCGCGAGGCTTTGGATATGGCTCGCACGCAGGGCGTAGATTTGGTGGAGATTTCACCTAACGCCAATCCTCCAGTATGTCGACTCATTGACTATTCGAAGTTCCTCTACCAGCAGAAGAAACGCCAGAAGGAGATGAAGGCCAAGCAGGTCAAGGTGGAAGTGAAGGAGATTCGCTTCGGTCCCCAAACTGACGAACACGACTATCAGTTCAAGCTCAAACATGCCAAGGAGTTCTTGGAAGAAGGCAACAAGGTTCGTGCTTATGTGTTCTTCCGTGGCAGAAGTATCCTTTTCAAGGAACAGGGCGAAGTGTTGCTGCTTCGTTTTGCCAACGACCTTGAGGAATACGGTAAGGTAGAAGGCATGCCTTCGCTCGAAGGAAAGAAGATGTTCCTCTATCTGGCACCCAAAAAAGCTGGTGCCCAGAAGAAAAGCCAGCAGGCTCGCGACCGTGAGGCCGCTGTTGCAGAGGCAAAAGAGAATAGCCGTCAGCAGCAAGTACAGGTTGACCCTGAGGCTCTTTCCAACGGTGGCTTACTTGCCAACGCAAAAATCAGTGCAGATGCGCTGAAGAAGTTGACCGAGGCAGAGGGCGAATCATAAAGTTCAAAAGAAAAGAAGGCGTCGCGCCGGGTATATGCGTAGTCGCCGGTTATTAATAACAATTTAAATTTTATAAAACAATGCCAAAAGTAAAGACAAACTCCGGAGCGAAGAAAAGATTCGCGTTCACCGGTACAGGTAAGGTTAAGAGACACCATGCCTTTCACAGTCACATTCTGACTAAGAAGACCAAGAAGCAGAAGCGCAACCTTCAGGGCGCTACGCTCGTAGACGTTACGAACATGAAGCAGGTTCGCGACCTGTTGTGTCTCCGTTAATTCACCTATTGTCAAACATTTAAAGTAAAAGAAACTATGCCAAGATCAGTTAATCACGTTGCATCAAGAGCAAAACGTAAAAGAATTCTGAAGCTCACCCGCGGTTACTTCGGTGCCCGCAAGAATGTTTGGACAGTAGCCAAGAACACTTGGGAGAAGGGTCTTACCTACGCTTACCGCGACCGTAAGAACAAGAAGCGCACTTTCCGTGCCCTGTGGATTCAGCGTATCAACGCTGCCGCTCGTCAGGAGGGAATGAGCTACTCAGTACTCATGGGTAAACTGGCCAAGGCTGGTATCGAGATCAACCGCAAGGTGCTCGCCGACCTCGCCCTGAACAACCCTGAGGCTTTCAAGGCTATCGTAGCTAAAGTTGCAGATAAGTAAGCAAAGAATCGAAAATGTTCGATTCTTTCGAACGAAAGCAACTTCGAGCCATAGGCTCAAAGTAAAGTAATCGAACGTAGTTCTCAGTCATAAAGAGGCATCGCCCAATGGGTCGGGGCCTCTTTTTTTCTTCACATGGTAAACGGACATGACACTACATATCTTCAATCCCGAACACGACATTGCGTTGGCCAGTAACTTGGCCAACTTTACCGCGCCACATGCCGGTCGTCAGTTACGTGCCGACTTGGGCTACCTCCCTGCACTGTGGGCAGAACCAGGAGACTGCGTGTTGGTCGACCATGTGGAGTCGGCTGTACGTGCCTGGCAGCGATTGTGTCAACGGTTGAAAGCAGTGGGCTGTGGCAGCAACTGGCGACAGAAAGAAGTGTCCTTTGAATCAGCAACTGGGAAACCAACTGCCGTCAATCCGTGGGGATGGAATTTAGCTTTACGGGCATCGTTGATTCGTCAGGGATCGGATGAGTCCTTGTTGCCGACGACAGAGCAGATAGCTGATATCCGTCAACTGTCTCACCGTCGAACCGCCGCTAAACTATTACCTCTATTACGCATGGAAGGTACCGTTGGCGAGGTGTTCGAATGTACAGTACCAGAGCAAGTTGAGGAGCTGTTGGCTCGCTATGGTCAGGTGGTTTTAAAGGCGCCCTGGTCGTCGAGTGGTCGCGGATTGCGTTTCCTTAGTATAGAGCGTACCCCCTTTCAGATGCAAGCAGGCTGGTTCCGTAACCTCGTGACATCACAAGGTTCGGTTATGGTAGAGCCATATTATAATAAGGTGAAAGATTTCGCTATGGAGTTTGAGGCTACTGAACAAGGCATCCGCTATCTGGGCCTTTCACTGTTTCATACACAGAACGGCGCATACATTGGAAACATCTTGACGACTGATCGCACCAAGCGTGACATGCTTTGCCATTACTTACCAGCATCTTTACTCGATGACGTTCAACAGCAAATATGTCAGTCACTCGATTTAGGCAACTACCGTGGCCCCTTTGGTGTCGATATGATGATTGTTTCACCTTCCGTATCCCACCAATCAGTTCAGAACTTTGCCCCCTTCAATTCCAACTCTCAATTCTTTCTCCATCCTTGTGTGGAGATTAACCTTCGGCGCACTATGGGACATGTCGCTCTGGCTATATCTCCGACGGATGATGACCTCCTAAGAGTCATGCGCGTCGTTTATAATGGAGCAAACTATAAACTGAGAATACAACGATTATAATACGGCAATAAGACGGGGTGAAATGTGGTTATAAGAAAACAAATCACGTTTTTTTTGCTTATTCCAAATAATTGTTGTACCTTTGTGGCATCAAATTAGAATTTGAGAGCTAATGAAAATCCTATTCCTTGTCTATCACGGCTTTTCAGAGTATAGTGGTATCTCCAAGAAGATACACTATCAAGTGAAAGGATTGCGTGAGAATGGTCATGACGTCCGACTGTGCTATTATGACTTCTCCCCAGAAGGGCACCGTTGCCGTTTTGTCGATGGCAAGGTTATCAAGGACTATGGAACAGGCGATTTGGCAGCCTTACGTCAGCGATTAAGTTATGGTGCCGTATATGATTATTGTATTCAGGAAGGTATTGAATTCGTCTATGCCCGCTGTTTCCATAATGCTAATCCATGGCTCATCCGTTTATTTAAGCGCTTGAAGAAAGCAGGCATCCATGCTGTCACGGAGATTCCCACCTATCCGTATGACCAGGAGTTTTCTCATGCGAGTGATTGGAATATGCGTCTCGGATTGTTTGTTGACAAGCGTTTTAGAAACCAGCTTTACAAACAGATGGATGCTGTTGTGACATTTTCTGAAGCAAAGGAAATCTTTGGCCAGCGCACCATTAATATAAGTAATGGTGTTGACTTGGATAGCACTCCTCTACACAATCCTCAGCCCTCAGCCCTCAGTTCTCAACCCTCAGCCCTTCATCTAATTGGTGTCGCAGAGGTACATGATTGGCATGGTTTTGATCGTGTAATGACAGGTATGGGAGAGTACTATAGACAAAAGCAAAATATTGAAAACAAGCAAGTAGAAGTTTTCTTTCACGTTGTAGGTGGTGTACATCCGATTCGAATGAGTCGCGTGTTTTTTCCCATTATAGAGAAGTACGGTTTGAAAGACAAGGTAATATTCCATGACACATTGTTTGGCAAACAGTTAGATGATGTTTTTAACCTGTGTCAATTCGCTATTGGTTCATTAGGCCGTCATCGTAGTGGTATTACTGTTATCAAGACCTTGAAAAATCGCGAATATGCTATACGTGGTATCCCTTTCATCTATAGTGAACAAGATAGCGATTTTGATTATCAGCCCTACATATTGAAAGCTCCTGCAGACGATTCTCCCATAGATATTCAGCAGATTATTGACTTTATGGATCATTTCTCCATGAAACCTGAGGATGTCCGTAAGACTGTTGCACATTTGACATGGAAAAATCAAATGAGATGTGTTCTTGATGAAGTATATAAATAATAAAGCCTAACGAAAGACGGAGTGATGAAAATTGTTTATGTTTTTCCTCAGTTAGCACATTTAGCGGGTACAGAGCGTATCTTGATTGACAAGATGAGCTATCTTGCCGACCATTATGGTTATGAAGTCTATGCATTGACGTATGAACAAGGTCAAGCTCCAATAGCTTTCCAAATGTCAGAGAAAGTTACCCACGTGGATTTAGGCACTCCTCTGTGGAAAACTTACCGGTATAACATAATTCAACGGCGTAGGGTGCAAAAGAGCATGGAAAGACAATTATACCAGCGCTTTATGACATTAATCTCCCAAATACAGCCAGATATACTGATAGCAACTCCGTATCATGAGATTATTCTCGATATGATAGTGCGCTGCCCCCGTCAAATAGTACGTATCTTGGAATCCCATTTAAATAAACGTTTTAGTGTGGACAATGACCCGATTCTTAGGAAAAATTTTTTTCGTAAGATGATGGCATGGCGTAAGATGCGACGCTTAGAAATGTATATCAGTCATTTTGATTGCTTGGTTGCCTTAAACCAAACTGATGCCGATGATTGGTCGAAATGTGTTATGACAGAAATCATTGCTAATATGGCTCACCTCAACGATGGCGCTTTGAGCAATTTAAATGCGAAGAGTATTATTTTTGCTGGACGCTATACAAAACAAAAAGGCATTCCTTATTTGTTCAAAGTTTGGGAGATAGTACATGCTAAGTATCCTGACTGGCACTTGCATCTGTATGGTGAAGTTGGCGAGGAGTACGGTTTCGCTATAAAGGAGGCAGAACGCCTTGGGAGTAATATTCATGTTAACAGAAGTACTAACGACATTTTTGCCAAGTATCGTGAGAGTTCCATTTTGGTTCTTACTTCTATTTATGAGCCATTTGGATTGGTAATGCCAGAAGCTATGAGTTGTGGCTTACCTGTTGTGGCTTTCGACTGTCCTTACGGTCCAGCAAATATTATTACCGATGGCGAAGATGGTTTTTTGGTAAATACTTGTGATGTGCAATCTTTTGCCAATCGTGTCTGTCTTCTGATAGAAGATGAAAATCTTCGTCGACAAATGGGAAAGAAAGCGATAGCTTCTTCTCAACGCTATTCGGCTGAGATTATTATGCCTAAATGGAATGCCTTATTTGAGTCATTTGTAAACAATCCCTCAGTTCTAACTCATTAGTTGAAGATCTTCAAATCTATCTTTTCCATGTCCTATATCTGTTTATATGTACTATCTGTGCATATTGATAGTATATGTTAATAAAAAGGTGTGGTGTCTTTTTTATCATCATAGTTGTCAATCTTTGTCGGATGCTATGGTTAAAATTTAAATCAGGAGCCTGAAAGTTTATATAATCTATCAACATATATCTATCTTTTTTTTCTTTGACGCCATGTAACGTATGATATATCATGGTGCGAAATGATATATAGACGTTTTCTTCTAACTTATACAACATGTTAGAAGAAAGTTCTTCAATTTGTCTTAAATTCCACGTTAGGGCAATTGCAGTAATAAAATGTCTTGTGTTCTCAAATTTGTAAGCATTGGTTGATGATCCTGGCCATCTTCTATAAATATTTAAAAGTATATTTGTACGGATACAATTGTTTGCCTTGAGATAGCATTCATGTGTGAATGGTATATCTTGATATTTTACACCTGGGTAGAATATCAAATTCTTCATTACGAGGAATTCTCTTCTGTATAGAGTTCTCCAGACGTAACACTGATAAGGGTTAAATACTTCTAAATATATCTGTTCGCCAGCACTCTCTTTAAACTGTGGCTCTGGTTGTCTGAACTCTTCTTTGTAGAAATCATGTATTTCTTCATCATTCATGGTTAAAAAGTCTGCCACGACTATATCTACTTTTGTCTCTAATCCTTTTTCAAGCAAAAGCTTTAAACTATTTTCGATGAGTAAATCATCAGAGTCCGGCATGAGGACATATTCTCCCTTTGCCATTTCAATTCCCTTATTACGGGCAATTGACAAACCTTGATTCTCCTGATTGACGACTGTGATGTTTGTGTGTTGGCTAATGATGTCGGCAATGACTTCCATGCTGTGGTCTCGTGTGCCATCGTTCACAATGATAACTTCATAGCGACTTTCATCAAGTCCTTGTTTGAAAATACTTTCAATACAGGGCCGGATGTATGCTTCTACGTTATATACGGGAATAATGATGCTCAGGTCCATGCTTTCAGTACTTTTTCCACGATAGGTGCCATGTCGTAATACTTGTATTCTGCAAGTCGGCCACCAAAGATAACGTTCGTTTCCTTTTGTGCCAGTTCCTGATACTTTTCGAATAGTGCGTGGTTCTTGTCATCATTGATGGGATAATAAGGCTCCATACCCTCTTCCCACTCCACAGAATACTCGCGGCTGATGACGGTCTTCGGGTTCTTCTCAACATCGGCAGCAAATGACTCGAAGTGTTTGTGCTCAATAATACGAGTATATGGTACTGCAGCATCGGTGTAGTTGATTTGAGCCAAACCCTGATAATTGGGCGTATCAAGAATCTCGTTCTCAAAGCGTACGGTGCGGTATTCCAACTTGCCAAAACGATAATCATAGAATTCGTCAATCTTGCCGGTGAATACAATCTTGTCGGCCATTGCCTCAAGCGCTTCCCTGTTGGCAAAGAAGTCGCAGCCAGTCTTGGTGTCGACGCCTTTCAGCAGTCCATCAATCAACACGTTGTACCCACCGATAGGCACTCCTTGATAAGAGTCGTTGAAGTAGTTGTTGTCGTAGACAAAGCGGACTGGCAGACGCTTGATAATGAACGGAGGCAGTTCAGTACACTTGCGCCCCCATTGCTTCTCAGTATAGCCTTTGATGAGGCGTTCGTAAATGTCGCGGCCAACCAACGAGATTGCCTGCTCCTCCAGATTAGTGGGTTCCTTGCCTTCCATTTCCTTGCGCTGCTCGGCTATTTTCTGCCGGGCTTCTTCAGGAGTCAGTACCCCCCACATCTGACTAAACGTATTCATGTTGAAAGGCAGGTTGTAAGCTTTTCCCTTATAGAAAGCAACAGGAGATTCTGTAAATCTGTTGAACTCTACGATGGAGTTGACATAGTTCCAAACTTCTTTATTGGAGGTGTGGAAGATATGGGGTCCGTATTTGTGTACATTGATGTTTTCGATGTTTTCACAATAAAGGTTTCCGCCCAAATGTGGTCGTTTGTCAATTACCAGACAAAGTTTACCACGCTTTGTGGCACAATGTGCAAATACAGATCCATATAGGCCGGCACCAACAATTAGATAGTCGTATTTCATCGAAATCATTTTAATTGACGGCAAAAATACAAAAAAAAATGTAATGAACCAAATAATATCAGAAAATTATTGTATATTTGCACTTCAAAAAAAAATAAAGATGAAACAGCCTCTGAAAATTGTGTATTGCACACCAGCATTATATCTTGCTGGAGGTATGGAGCGTGTAATGACGCTAAAGGCCAACTATTTTGCTGAACATTTCGGATATGACATTACAATCGTCATCACAGACGGAAAGGGTAGGGAGCCGTTTTATACGCTTTCTGACAAGGTGAAGGTTGTAAATTTTGAAATCAACTTTGAGGAATTATGGAACCAGCCTTTTTTAAAGAAAGTACTGCTCTACTTGAAAAAACAGCGACAGTATAAGAAGAAGTTAACGAATTTTCTGATGGAACAGCGTCCAGATATTACCATCAGTATGTTACGAAGGGAGATAAACTTTATTAATTCCATCAAAGACGGTAGCCGGAAAATCGGGGAGATACACATTAATAGGGCACACTTCCGGACTTTCGAGGAAAAAGACAGTAATTTTGTCAAGAACGTGTTCTCTAAATGCTGGATGTACACTTTGTTAGGAAAGCTGAAAAAGCTGGACCGCTTTGTGGTTCTGACGGAGAGTGATAGGGCGGCATGGAGTGAGTTAAATAATGTGGAGGTTATTTCCAATCCGCTATCGTTTGCCCCAACTACTTTTAGTCCCCTTACTAGTAATAAGATTATTGTCGTGGGTAGGTATTGTCACGAGAAAGGATACGACCATCTGTTGCGGGCATGGGCTGCCATTCAGAATCGCTGCCCGGACTGGCGATTAGATGTGTTTGGTGATGGTGACCGAAGTGCTTATGAAGCACTCATTGACCAGTGGCATGTTGACCGCAGCAGGTGTGCGCTGAACCCGCGAGCACAGAATATCCAACAAGAGTTTGAACGTAGTGCAATAGCTGTTTGCAGCTCGCGTTTCGAGGGATTCGGATTGGTGATAATAGAGGCTATGGCTTGTGGATTACCTGTGGTTTCATTTGACTGTCCGTGGGGGCCTCGGACAATTATTCGTAACGGTGAAGATGGTCTGCTCGTTGAGAATGGTCATGTAGATCAATTGGCCGAAGCCATGTTGAAACTAACTGCTGATGATAGCTTGCGAACAACGATGGGTTCAAAGGCGAGAGTGAATGTACAACGCTTTAGGATAGAAATTGTAGCCGACAGGTGGAAGAAGCTTTTTGAAAAGGTCTTGTCCCTGTAGGGACTATAAGTTAGTACTTTTATCTTTATTACATAATCTCTGTTATGTTTGGAGACTATTTTTAGGGCAAAGTATGGAAAAACAGAGAAAAAGCTTGTTATTTCAGAAAAAAAACGTATATTTGCAAAATTATTAATACAATGATGAAGTGGAAATACTTTATTTAAAAGTATATGCAATACGAGATAAGAATTAATGTATATTTGTTTTGTTGAATGTGTAATAAATGAAGATATGGAAAAAATAGATTTTGTAGTAACCTGGTTAGATTCTACTGACCCTGTATGGCAGAAAGAATATGAATACTATAAATTTCAAACGAAGGGAGATAAGTCTGTAGCTCGATTCCGAGATATGAATATTTTCATGTTTTGGTTTCGTGCTGTCGAGAAATATGCTCCGTGGGTAAATAAGGTATTTCTTATAACAAATGGTAAATTTCCTGATTGGATAAATAAGGATAACCCCAAACTGGTACTTGTCAAGCATGAAGATTATATTCCGAAAGAATATTTGCCGACATTCAATTCATGTACTATAGAATTGAATTTACATCGTATCAAGGATTTGTCAGAGCATTTCGTGTACTTCAATGATGACGTGATGGTAAATGGTCCAATTACTCCAGATTACTATTTCAAGAATGGACTGCCATGCGACCGCAACAAAGAGACCTGCTTCAACGTGCCTATATATACGAAGGAGGAAAGGTTTGACATCACGATGTCAATGCTTGCAGACGTAGGTGTTGTCAATGCTCACTTCAATAGATGGGAAACTGTTAAGAAATCACCTTGGCGTTGGTTCGGGCCTCATATTGGACTAAAGGGCTTAGTCATGAGTTGTCTGTTGATGAAGCAGAGGTTATTTGTTGGCTTTTCAAACTTTCACACAGAACAAGCTTTTCTTAAGTCGTCGTTTGAAGAAGTATGGGAGAAAGAGCCTGACTTCTTGTATTCCAGTTGCACCCGTTTTAGGGAAGAGGTTATAGCAAACCCCTATGTGTTTCGCTACTGGCAGTTTGCAAAAAATACGTTCTATCCTAAAAAAAGAAGATTTGCTACATTCCATCTTGTTGGCAAGAGTGATATTGATGATGTTGAGAAAGCGCTCTTAAATAAGAACTATGCTTCTATCTGTCTAAACGATACTCAAATGTTTTCGGATGAAGATTTTAATTATACCATGATTCGTATCAAGGAAATGCTGGAGAAGAAATTGCCTGACAAGTCTTCATTTGAAATATAGGATGTAAAATAGTACAAATAATACATAATTGATATTCAGAGTATTATGTGGAGAAAGTCACATATAAAATATTTTACTTTACGGGCATTGGAAGGGTGCCGGAGGTTTCTGTTGTGCTGTCATGGACTTCCTTCAAAGGGTATCATGTCCGCAGGTTTGCCGTGTAATGTAGAAGACCCAACAATGGATATAACTCATGGAGACGTCATTCATCCATGTGTCAAATACATTGAAGAAGGATTTGAAGACCATCAGTGGTGGATGGTATATACCCCTTTTTATGCGGAAAATGACATGTTGGAGAATCCAAGGTTATGTTATGCGGATGCTGCAGAAGGGGAGCTGCCTACTGAATGGAAATTCTATTGTTTTATAGCAGATCCCCCGAAGGAAGGTTATAATTCTGACCCATCTATGTTATACAAGGACGGTCAACTATATGTCTTTTGGCGTGAATATGAAACTTTACGTGCAAAGGAAAATGGTTTTTCTAGACTAACATTCGGGTGCAGGATTCATGAGAAACAAATTACATACTTCTCAGAACCTCAACTCGCCGAAGATTCGAGAATTGGAGATAAAGAGTGCAGCCCTACAATCATTTCAAATAATGAGAGCTTCAAGGCATATGCTGTTCATACTGATTTTTATCCTAGTTATGTGTTCCGTTTCCCCTCCTATATAGGAGGTAAGTTGTATGATTATAAGATTGTCTTTCTCCTTGATGCTCTTGGTATCTCAGATATAAATAAGTGTCATGGTGTGGCAATATGGCAATCAAAATCTTTGGAGCAGCCTTTCCGATATATTAAGACTATTCCATTTAAGAATTCATCAAGGTTATACCAACCTTGGCACATGGAGGTCTTCGAGGATAGTGTGAATGCGGTTAAGGATCTATATGCTGTTGTTTTGAGCCGTCAAAGACACGGACGTTTATGTCTTGCGAAAAGTATGGGCGATGAGGCTTTTCGTTTCTATGACATACCTCTATTAACATCGAAGAATACGGACTCTATAGGTCTCTATAAATCATCAGTAGTGCTGGTAGGAAACAAACTTTATTTATTCTATACTATTCACGACAGCAAAGATTATGACTTGCATCGATTGTTTGTGACATCCGCTGATTGGAAAGATATATTATGTAAATTGACAAATGGGTAACTAGTATGGCATACAACGTCAGATATGTAAAAGGCATACACCTGAACCAAATACAAGATGAGTGGAAGGCATTAGAAACTGGTGAGGAGATGACTTTATTCCAGTCATATCAATGGTATCAGGTGCTATTGGAACAGTATGTTCCAGTAGATACGAGAAAATATGAATCACTTTATGCTGTTGTCGAATCAGATGGTCAGCCTTGTATGATAGCCCCTCTATGGGTGGTAAAAAAAACATTCCGCTTGCTCAACCATAAGGGCGCATATATGTTAGGGCGTGGTAGTTTTAGTGATTACCTTAACTTAGTATATCAACACTTTGACGGTGATGCATTTGACTATCTTTCAAGCGATTTAGCACGGAGGTATGGCATTACGTGTTTTACCATTGAACAACTCAGGGAAACAACCTCTGTCTATCGACATATTCTTGACAAATATGTGATTTGTAGAAACTCGGAGTATCCGTGTGTAGGCTTAAACCTGCCTTCGTCTGTAGAGGAATACAATCGCTTGTTAAGTAAGAACAGCAGGCAAAATATCAGGACGGCCAACAATCGGTTGAAAAAAGATGGAAAGACCCTAGTGTATAATTTCGATGACCGAGTGATTGACAAGAAGCGGTGTCTGGAAATCCGAGAGGCAAAGCAATTGGTTAATTATTCAAAATTACCTCTTTTGTACAGATATAAATATAAAATATTAAATTTTTTCCGTTTCCATTTTAACAGCTTTGTACCTTTTATAAGCTTTTCCGAGAGTAAAGTGATGACCGCATATGATGAAGGAGGCTGCCTAAGGGCATTTTTCAACTACGGCTATGATACCGATGGTAGATGTATCAGAGTGATGACGGCAGGGACAGATCTTGATTATGCCCGCTATTCTCCTGGTTTGCTTCTGATGTATAATTTTATATTAAATTCAATACAAGAAGGTAATATAAAAGAAATAGACTTTACTAGAGGTGACGAGAAGTATAAATTTTCCTTGGGGGGGCAACAGAGAACAATTCATACTGTTAAATTCAAAATAAAACGTTGTTAAACCTTCAATCCACCAGTTGTTAGATGGGAAGTAGAATGTTAAATTAGTACTTTGTGTATGTTTTTTGTTTTTTATTTGGTTAATTCACAGAAAAGGCTTATTTTTGTAGCTTGAAAAACGAAATATAAACAATGATATGAAGTGGTACGATAAATTTCTTAGCATTTACGAACATCCTTTTAGTGAAGTTCCTCAAAAAGTTATTGACGAGACCCGTGAGCGTCTGGCGGCTCTCCAGAGTAGAGAACCTCTTGTGTCGATAGTCATTGTGGCATATAATGAAGAGAAGCGCTTGCCTGCTTGCCTGTGGTCGCTCAGTGAACAGCAATGTAAATATCCAGTAGAGTTTATTGGTGTTGATAATGAGTCGAAAGACCGAACTGCCGAGGTCTATCAGACGTTTGGTGTACCATATTATACCGAACTTCAGCACACTTGCGGCTATGCCCGTCAGTGTGGCCTGAACCAGGCTAAGGGAAAGTATGCCATGTGTATCGACTGTGACACAATGTATCCGCCTCACTATATAGAAATCATGGTCAATAACTTGATGCAGCCAGGAGTCTCTGCTGTTGCAGGCATGTGGAGCTACTATCCTGACGAGAACCATTCGGCACTGGAGATGAAGATGTATGAATTCTTTCGCGATATCTATCTTCGCATCCAGAATATCAACCGTCCTGAGTTGACTGTACGAGGTCTTGCCTTTGGATATTACACGGCGAATGCCATGAAGGAGGGCTATCGTGTGGAGTTGCTCCGTGGCGAAGATGGTTCCATGGCGCTTGCGATGAAGAAGTATGGCAAGATAAAGTTTGTTTATGACAAGCGTTGTCGTGTCATCACGGGCTATGGCGGTTTAAAGGAGAAATCCATTTTCGCAGCTATGTGGCATCGTTTGAAGTTCTATGGCGTAGGTCGTCTGTTCTCCAAGACTGACCATTATGACGATGCCCCGGACAACTTCCTAAAAGCCAAATGACTTCTGTTTGAGATAATCATGGTGTCGTTATAAAAATGCGGTACAAAAGTATGTGGCCAGTGGTCAACAAGAGATGCATCCATATACAATATACCGAATTCTGATAAGGCTGAAGAAGCTGAAAAGGATAGGATTCTTCCTATTGCTGAGTGGTGTATTGTGCTATGGCGTCTACGAGGGGCGTCTATTTGTTGAGGAAGAGTTCGGGGTGGCAGAAGAGTTGCCCATCTACGATATTGGACCACATCCTAACGATGACACTTTACGCGTAGCAGTCATCGGCGACAGCTGGGCGGAATACCATACATCACTTGAGTGTGACACGATTTTCTGCCGTTTTGCTAAAAGACTCACCGCCCGTCCTGTGAAATGTTTCTCAAGAGGTCATAGCGGTAAGGTTACCAAGGAAATTTACTATGAGATGTTCTCTGACCATACGGTGGAACACAGTTGGGATATTGATCGTTGCTTACAGCCGTTGATAGAGCAGCATCCGGATTATTGTATTATCATGGCGGGAATTAATGATATGCGCTTGTGTAAACCGGCTGTTTTTTATACGGGGAACTATCATCTGATAATTAACCTATTGATTAAAAACGGTATAAGACCTGTTGTGTTGGAGTTGCCAGGAGTCGACTTGAAGTACTTTCATGAAAAACGCAGGTTCTATAGGCGGTGGATGTTCGACGTGGTAGCTCTTTTGACCAAAATAGACTACAGCAGTGCTCAGGTATATCGGGATGCGATGAAGGAGATGCTTCATGAAACAGGCTTAGACGAGAAAGTCCTCTTTATTCCGATGTCTGCTTGGAATTCTGGAGGTGTTGATGCCAACCCTGAAATGTATTTGGACGACAGGCTTCATCTAAATTTGGATGGTTACCATGTACTAGATTCCTGTATGGCTTACGACGTTGTCAAGGATTATCAGAAAAGAAACAAATTGAAATAAAATGTATATGGAAAAGAGAAGAAACGTTACTTACGACTACATGCGAGGCTTTGCGATGCTTTTCATTGTTTTTGGACATTTGTACTTTTATTCAAAACGTTATGAAGGTTCGCTGGCCTTTAATATTTGTGATACTATAGAACTGCCCGTGTTTATGTATATCAGTGGACTTTTGGCTCATGTGTCAGTCGACCGTTATGGCTTTAGGAAACTGATTTGGACAAAGGTGATTCGATTGTTGTTCCCACTTCTGTCTTTCTACATTATTTGGGGATTGTGGGACTCTTCTTACTGGCTACAATTCTGGCTAAGTGAGCATAAACATGGCTATTGGTTTGTGTTTGTGCTATTTGAACTGATGGTAACTTTGTCTTTCGTTAAGAAGTGCTCTTCACAATTCAAAATAAAGACTATCTATGTAAATTTAGTCGTGTATGCAATTGCCTCACTTGTCTTTTATATGATCCCTAAAGATGGACTGATTAATCATTTGTTTTGCGTCAAGTTGTACTGGCACTTTTATCCATTTTTTATGATGGGCTATTATTCTTACAGGCTTGAAAGGTTTTTGCAATTGAAATATGCGCCTTTATATCTTTTCCTCTATCTCTTTGTTTTATTCAGTTTTAGAGATATCCTATGGAAAGTTAGTGTAAACATGGTTTGTAATTTGTTTAGTCTTTTGTTCCTTGTATCGTTGTTCTCAAGCAGCTTCAAACCGCTGAAAAACGTGTTTGCGACAGTAGGTTTCAACTCTTTGCAAGTATATTTACTTCATTTCTTCCTATTATTCCCATTGTTGAAGGTTCTCCCCGTGGTAGAGAATAGATGGCTTGAATTCCCTTATTATGTCATCATCGCTTCTGCGATTATCTTCGTGACAATATCAATTTCAAAGCTGTTGATGAAGAATAGTTGGTTGGCGATGTTTCTGTTTGGTGTTCGTCGTAAAACATGATATACGTCTTTATTTCAGCCAGAAGACAAGGGCTGATTTGAGACCTATGTATTTCAGATAGCCCGAACGCAGGGCTCGCCAGAAGACTGCAGGCTTCTGCTTTAAGGGGATAAAGTGTCCTGTATAGAAAACCTTGCTAAGCGTATAGCGTAGGAACTTGTGGATGATGGGGGCTTTGCTAAACTTCAATAGTTCATCGGCTACAGTTAGGTAGCAGTTCATATTTCGCTTGGAATAGTTGATGCCCATCGTGGAGGATCTTCTGATTCGATGCTTTACTAACGTACGCTGTAGACAGTAGATGTTGTTGCTACTAAGTGTCAAAATAGTGGTAAATAGTTCATCTTCATGGATGATTCCCTCGTAAAACCGTAGACCGATGTGATCTAAATAATCCCGTCGGATAAAAAGTAACCAGACAACACAATTATGTTTTTTTGTGTCTAACATTTGATTGAGTAGTGTTTTGCCATCGTATCGTGTATATTCTTCTATAAGGTAGGTGCGTTTATAATTCCATACTATAGGGTTTGTGCCTGGTTCCATGAGTTTTTCTCCGTCGAAAAAGATAAAGTCTGCTTGTGTTTGCTGGGCATAGTCATAACTTAGTCGTAACATGTTATAATCAACTATGTCATCGGAATCCATGAAATAGATATAATCACCTTTGGCGTATCTTAATGCGTGGTTGCGTGCAGCAGACTGCCCAAGGTTAGGCTGATTATAATACGAAACGAAAGGAAACGACTCCTGATACCGTTTTAGAATAGTCTCGCTTTGATCGGTAGATCCGTCGTTGACAGCAATTATCTCAATGTCTTCTAGTGTTTGCGAGGTTAGCGAAGTGAGAGCCTCATCAAGATAGGGCTCAACATTGTAGACTGGTAGAATGATACTCACTTTCATATTTATACAATGTGTTAAGGTGGACGTCAACGGATAGTTTGGTAAAGCTTCAGCAGGTTTTCGGCGGTGTGGCGCCAGGAGAAGAGCATGGCACGGTCGAGGCCGACCTCACGCTTTTGCTGGTAGAAAGCCTGATCGGTCTCAAGACGCAGCATCATGTCGCATATCTCATCGCTGCTCTCGGGGTTGACGAGGATGGCGTTGGGACCACCGATTTCAGGCATCGACGATGTGTTGCTGGTGATGACAGGTACGCCGCAGGCCATGCCTTCGAGCAGGGGAATGCCGAAACTCTCGCGGAGCGAGGTGTAGAGAAATCCGAAGGCGTTGCTATAAATATAAGGTAGGTCCTTGTTGACGATATATCCTGGCATGACGAGACTGTCGCGGATGTTGTCGATGTGGTTGCGCTCGATGATG
>JAEEGG010002475.1_pt1 | contig 47544 bp, 50 predicted proteins | sample 9134161 | NCBI WGS metagenome assembly JAEEGG01 (sample SAMN16246543, study PRJNA631951) | gut metagenome | biome: gut microbiome; feature: rumen; material: CR-attached | host: Bos | place: Iran: Karaj | collected 2018-10
GAGGTTTCAACCAAATCAGCACAGCTTTTTCGCTTGTGTCTATCGATTCAGTACGACAACATAACAACCGTCTACTGTTTCTGCTAATGAAGAGAAAAAGTGTCTAGTCGAATCAGGAAAAGTCAGGGCAGGAATACCCTAAAAACCTGAATTAACTCGATTCATCGTTTGAGTTAACTCATTTGATGATTTGAGTTAACTCACATGGCTTAAAGCTTCCAAATTAATATTTTCGGTTATTTTATTTTGCTAATTTGATAATTATTATTATCTTTGCAGCGATGGATGAAATAAAAACATTATATCACGGAAGTAATGTCGTGGTGGATAAGCCACAGATATTTGTTTCAGGGTTCTATAAGGACTTTGGTTACGGGTTTTATTGTACTAATATTGAGAAACAGGCCAGAAAATGGGCGTTGACAAAGCGGGGAGAGAGTGTTGTTTCTATCTATAAGTATCAACCAACAGAACAATTGAAGGTACTCTCTTTTCCAACAATGACAGACGAGTGGCTTGATTTTGTCGTAGATTGCCGACGAGGCATCAAACATGACTATGATATTGTAGAAGGGCCGATGGCTGACGATCAGATATGGGACTATGTGGAGGACTTTATGGAAGGGGCTATTACAAGAGAGGCTTTCTGGATATTAGCCAAATTCAAATATCCAACGCATCAGATTGTTTTTTGCACACAAAAGGCATTAGATTCTATCACCTTTGAAAGGAGTATCAGCTTATGACGAACATATTTTTCCCAGAAGAACAGGTAAAGACAGATGATCTGTATTTTGTCTGCTATATGATAGAAAGGATAGCAAGGCAGTTGAAACAGCCGAACAAATACGTTGCCAATGGTATCGGGCACGATGAGCTGGTAAAGAAACTGTCGTTAGCTGACGTCCTCCATGCTGAGAATCCCTTGGCTGTTGCTGCTGACTGGATTGAGGAGTATCAGTTAAAAGAAGGCAATTATGATGTGACGAAAGTTAATCCGGAACTCTGTCCGAAGATTCCCACAGCTATTCAGATGGGAAAAGTGTATAAAAGATTGGCGTTAAGTACCATGCAACATAACGAAGATTATGCCGATGCCATTCTGAGAGTTTACAATCATCCTATTTGTGAATCAATAGACAACTACAATAGCAGTGCCTATTACGAGCCCTCGCCATACATTACTCGCAGTTATTACGCAGGAGGGTTCTGAAGTCTAATAAATAAGGTACGTATGATACAATCAATGACGGGCTATGGCTGGGCCATCACTGCAACAGAGAAAAATAATTTCGGTTATTTTATTTTGCTAATTTGATAATTATTACTATCTTTGCAGCGATGGATGAAATTATAATCCTATGGCAAAGATTCATGACATGGACGGCTTAATCACGGCCGAAATTGTATGTAGGCTCACCAAACCAGACGAAACGCCTAAGTATTTGGTTGGGACGAACTCCTTTGCAGAAACAGCTTTTCATCATCTTGAGAAGTCAAATGTGACTGTAAAGGGGTTCATTAACCTATTTACCAAGCAAGAAACCTTCTGCCAAGTTCCGGTGATTCATAGCCTGAGCCAGGTAGAGAAGAATGCCATTGTCTTAAATTGTGTAGTTGAGTTAGGTTCATGCAGACAGAATAGACAATTTGGTGAAATCGCCTGTCACTTTTTTGAAGATGGATGTAGAGGGAAGCGAGTCCTCAGCGATTGAGGGAGCTAAGGAAACCATCCTTAAAAACCATCCAAGACTGGCTATCAGTGTATATCACAAAGGGGCTGACCTCATCGATATTCCTCATCAGATATTCAAGATAAGGAACGATTATAATATTTACCTAAGGCATTATAGTGAAGGTGTTTCTGAGACGGTTATGTTTTTCATACCGAATCATCTGAAAACCCAATCTGAAGGTGAATAAGGTACATCCACCGAAGTTCCTTCCCTAGAAAAAAAACCACCGGCGATGCCGTCGAGCTCATCATCGTCGAGGGGATATGCCCCAGCCTCCACCAGTTCCACGTGGATCGCACGAATCTCATCCATTTTCTCTTTGAGCAGTCGCTTCTTCTGCTCAATCTCTTCTTGTGTCAATGTTGCCATATTCCTATAATTTAATGTTTCGCCTGCAAATATAGGTAATTATTTCATTACCTCCAAATATTTGAGCAACTTTTTCTGACGTAATAATTGTTTTTTTCGGTTATTTTATTTTGGTTATTTGACGGATTTGCATTATCTTTGCAACCAAATATAATAAATAAGGTACGTATGATACAATCAATGACGGGCTATGGCAAGGCTGTCGTGGCCTACAAAGACAAGAAAATCCATGTTGAGATAAAGTCACTCAACTCGAAGCAGTTGGACCTGAACACGCGTATTGCCCCCCTCTATCGTGAAAAGGAGATGGAGATGCGCCAGATGGTGGCTGAGGCTCTCATCCGGGGCAAGGTGGACATGAGTGTCTGGATCGAAAAGGATACAGCAGTGGATGCCACCCCCATCAACGCGGCGCTTGTGGAGAACTACTATCAGCAGATACGGGCGATAGCCGACAAGACGGGCATCCCCGTGCCGGAGGACTGGTTCTACACGCTGCTCCGCATGCCAGACGTATTGACGAAGACGGATGTGGAGGAGCTTGAGGACGAGGAATGGACGGCGGCAAAGGGAGCCGTCGGCGAGGCACTCGGGAACCTTGTGAGTTTCCGCCAGCAGGAGGGAGCCGCCCTGCAGAAGAAGTTTACGGAGAAGATTGACAATATCGCCCAGTTGCTGGCTGACATCGAGCCTTACGAGAAGAGCCGTGTGGAGAAGATCAAGGCTCGCATCATCGACGGACTGCAGCAGATTCCTGGTGTGGAATACGACAAGAACCGCATGGAGCAGGAGCTGATCTACTATATCGAGAAGCTCGACATCAGCGAGGAGAAGCAGCGCCTGACGAACCATCTGAAGTATTTCCGCGACACGATGGACGAGCCGGCAGGTCAGGGCAAGAAGCTGGGCTTCATAGCTCAAGAGATGGGGCGCGAGATCAATACTACGGGCTCGAAGAGCAATCAGGCCGAGATGCAGAACATCGTCGTCAAGATGAAGGACGAGCTGGAACAGATCAAGGAACAGGTGCTGAATGCTTTGTAAAAATGAAATAATGAAATAATGAAAGAATGAAAAGAGGAAAACTGATTATTTTTTCGGCGCCGTCGGGGACGGGGAAGTCAACGATTATCGGATGGCTGATGAAGGAGCATAAGGAACTGAACCTGGCATTCTCGATTTCCTGCACTTCGAGGCTGCCGAGGGGAATGGAGAAGAATGGCGTGGAGTATTTCTTCCTGACGCCAGAAGAGTTCCGGCAGCGGATTGACAATGATGAGTTCCTCGAATACGAGGAGGTCTATGCAGACCGTTTCTACGGCACGCTGAAGTCGCAGGTGGAGCGTCAGCTCGAAGCAGGGCAGAACGTTGTGTTCGATGTCGATGTGAAGGGTGGCGTGAACATCAAGAACCACTATGGCGACAAGGCGCTGAGCATCTTCATCCAGCCCCCTTCGATCCAGGAGCTCCGCCGCAGGCTTGAGGGAAGAGGCACAGACTCTCGCGACGTGATAGACCAGCGCATAGCCCGGGCTGAGTTTGAACTGACCTTTGCGGACAAGTTCGACAGAATCGTAGTGAACGACATCTTGGAATATGCTGAGGCCGATGCCTTGGAGATCATCCAGACATTCTTGAATGATTAAGACGGGCATCTTCGGAGGGTCATTCAACCCCATACACAATGGACATATCTCGCTGGCGCGACAGCTGAAGGAGCAGGCGGGGCTGGACGAGGTGTGGCTGATGGTCTCTCCGCAGAATCCCCTGAAACGCAACGAAGACTTGCTCAACGATGAGAAGCGCCTCGAGATGGCCCGCCTGGCACTTGAAGGTGTAGAAGGCATCATCGTCAGCGACTACGAGATGCACCTGCCCAAGCCTTCGTACACCTGGAACACCTTGCAGGCACTCTCGAAGGATTATCCTGAACGCGAGTTCACGCTGTTGATCGGTGGAGATAACTGGGCCCTGTTCGACAAGTGGTATCATGCCGAAGACATCAAGAAGCACTATGAGATTGCGGTATATACCAGAACACCAGGCGAGCCAGGCTTCATCGATATCAGCAGTACGGAGATTCGTCGGCGCATCAAGGCAGGCAAGGGCATCCGCCGTCTGGTGCCGAAGGCCGTAGCAGATTATATCAAGGAAAACCGGCTCTATGCGTAAACGAGGCAACATCAACCCGCTGAAGTGGATAGGATGGCTGTTCGCTCCGATTGAGAAGAACGGCGCCTTCTTCGTGTTCATGTTTGCGCTGGGCTGGCTGTGTACGCAGCTCGAAATCATGCCTTACTATCTGAGGGATCGTGGTGCAAAGCCCTATGAGCTGTCGACACCTGAGCTGTTTCTTGACATTTATCTGCTGTGTGTCGTCCTGACGCTGATACCTCGGAAGATACGTATCTGGGTCAAGGCACTGCTTTACCTATTCTTATATGGCATTGCCATTGTTGACGTGTACTGCTATGAACGGTTTGAGTCAACACTGACTCCGACGATGCTGATGCTTGTCGGAGAGACGAATGGACAGGAGGCAAAGGAGTTCTTGGAAAGCTATCTCAGTTGGGATGTCGTCAAAACCAGTGTGGGCTGGATCCTGCTGTTGATGCTGGTGCATATCCTCTGGACCTTCATCCGAAACCGGCTTGTCAAGATCCGCAAGCGAATCATCCTGCCGAAGGTGAACAAGGGGCTTGTTATCGGACTCAGGGCAGCCTTAGGATGTCTGGTGGGCTGGCTGCTCTACAGTTCTGTGACCCAGGTGTGGGACAATAAGATGGCGATGCAGCGGCTCTTCTCCTACGACACCATCGGACAGGTGGAGCATGAGCTGACAAAGAAGGATCAGGCAAAGCTCTACGTGCCCGTCTACCGGCTGGCTTTCAGTATCTACGCCAACCGTCTGGCTTCGCACCAGCTGATACAGCTGAAGGCAGCCAGTCAGAAGATTCAGGTGGACAGTTGCTGCTTCCGTGTGCCGAACATCGTACTGGTGATCGGCGAGAGCTATAACAAGCACCATTCCCAGCTCTATGGCTACGACAAGCCCACGACTCCGCGCCAGATGGCATTGGCGGAAGAAGGGAGCCTCGTGCCTTTTACCGATGTGGTCTCTTCGTGGAACCTGACGAGTTTCGTTTTCAAGCACATGCTGTCACTTGCAGCTGTTACGGATAGCACAGAGTGGTGCGACGAGCCTCTTTTTCCAGAGGTGTTCCGAAAGGCAGGCTATCATGTGACGTTCATCACCAATCAGTTCCAGTCAAAGGCAAAGGAGGCTGTCTATGACTTCAGCGGCGGCTTCTTCCTGAATGATCCGGAAACAAGTCAGAGGCAGTTCGATGTGCGCAATACCCAGACCTACCGTTTCGACGATGGCGTGCTGAAGGCGTATGAGAAGGTGAGAAAGGGCGAAGGTGAGAAGGTGGGAAATCTCGTGATTCTGCATCTGATGGGTTCGCATGTCGACTATCGGGCCCGCTATCCGCAGAACACTTTCAGGCATTTTGCGCCCCAGATGTATAACCGGCCAGAGCTGACGGACAAACAGAAGCGAATCCTCTCCGACTACGACAACTCGCTGCTCTACAACGACTCCATCGTCTATGCCATAACTCGCAGCTTCATGGATAAGGATGCTGTCGTGATCTATGTGCCAGACCACGGAGAGGAGATCTTCGACGGTAAGCCTTATATGTATGGCCGCATGCACGGAGCGAACATCGACTACCGACTGGCCCGCAACGAGATGGAGATTCCGTTCTGGATTTGGGGATCGCCCCAGTACATCGAGCATCATCCTTACGGCTGGCTTGCCATCCAAAATGCGAAAGACCGTCCGCTGATGATCGACGCGCTGCCCCATCTGCTGCTCTATCTCGGCGGCATCTCCACACCCCTATATCGACAGGAGCTGAATGTCATCATGCCGGAATATGATACGAAGCGTCCTCGCATCCTGAAGGGCGTCACAGACTATAACGAGTTGAGATGAAAGAATGAAAGAGATACTGACACGGACGGAATGTACGGCGATGCGAGGTATAGCCATCTTGGCTATCATGCTCCACAATTACTGCCACTTCAATGGCAAGATTGTGCAGGAGAACGAGTATCAGTTCATTGACTTCAACAACGACCGTCTGTGGCAGGTACTCTCGAATCCTTCGGAGCTGCTGCCAGTGCATCTGCTCTCTTATTTCGGACATTACGGCGTGCCCGTCTTCCTCTTCCTCAGCGGCTTCGGACTGGTGAAGAAATATGAATTTGATACTTCCCGCGATGCGGGGAGTATCAAATTCCTCCGCTATCATTATCTGAAACTGCTCAGAATGCTGATTGTGGGGTTCTCGCTGTTCCTTGTGGTGGATGTGGTCACGCCTGGCCGCTTTGCCTTCCATTGGGACAACGTCATCGCCCAACTGCTCATGTATATCAATGTGCTGCCAGAGCCCGATAAGATCATCTGGCCAGGCATCTACTGGTTCTTCGGCCTGATGATGGAGCTCTATATCGTCTACCGCCTGCTGCTCTATCGCAGGAGTTCGTGGCTGGTCGTTGGGCTGATTATAGTCTGCTGGCTGTTGCAGGCTTTCTGTGAACCTGACGGCGAAACGCTCAATCGCCTGCGCTACAACTTCATCGGGGGTATGCTTCCCTTCGGGTTAGGTTTACTCTTGGGGAGAGTTTCCTTACGGGGAACTATTAATTCCCACGTTGGGAACAATTTGTTCCCACGCTGGGAACGTTGTATTCCCACGTTGGGAATATTTTCCTGGGCCGTAGCCCTTCTGCTCTCCTCCTTACTTGTGGTGGTGATGTGCTTCAGTTTTCAGGCGTGGCTCTGGATTCCCGTCTTCATCGTCCTCGGTTGTGTGGCGATGGTGAAGCTGATGCCGGAGTGTGTGCTGAGGGTGTTCGTCTGGTTTGGAGGCATCTCTGCTGCGATGTTCGTGGCCCATCCGATAGCCCGAAAGCTTTTCATCACCGTTGCCTGGAAACAGGATATCTACGACGGCCTGATGCTCTATGTAGTTGTGACGATAGCCCTCTCGTGGGCCGTGAAACAGATGATTGACAAGATCCCATCACCCAAGCTATGAATAGAATATGTGCCTTCGACTTCGACGGAACGCTGACAACGAGAGATACGTTTCTGCAGTTCATCCGCTATGTCTTCAGTGTCAGGACTTTTTGTCTCGGCTTCCTGCTTTATAGTCCGTTGCTTGTACTGATGAAGCTGGGCCGTTATCCGAATTGGAAAGTCAAGCAGAAAGTGTTTTCCTATTTCTTCAAGGGCATGCCTTACGAAGAGTTCAGCCAACTGGGGCGGCTGTTTGCCATAGACACCAGTCATCTGCTGAGGCCCAAGGCCGTAGCGGCACTGAGGGAGGCAGAGGCGAAGGGAGCCAAGGTGCTCATCGTGAGTGCCAGTGTCGACAACTGGGTGCAGCCGTTTTTCCCTGATGTGAAGGTTGTGGGTACGCAGGTGGAAGTGAAGGACGGACGACTGACGGGCCGTTTCCTCACTAAGAACTGCTACGGGCAGGAGAAGGTGAACCGTATTCTCGCCCTCTATCCGAACCGTGAGACCTATCATCTGACAGCCTATGGTGACAGTCAAGGTGACCAGGAGCTGCTGGCATTTGCCGATGAGGCACATTTTAAACCGTTTCGCGTATGAACCCATTCAAGATTTTCAAGATCAAGCCCGAGGAACGAGTACAGGCTGCTGTGGCGTTGCTGGTAATCGTGTTTTTCAATGCCCTGTTTATCTATCGCATGCACGACCTGTTCATGCAGGAAGGCTTCGGACCCTATTGGAAAGTGTTCGAACGCGAGTTGCATCTCTCCGGCTATGATCCGCTGACCTATCTTGGCGTCACAGACTGGGATACGGTCTATAACGTCTACCGCCATCCGCTTTTGGCGTTCCTGATCTGGCCGCTTTATCTGCTGAACGAAGGGCTGACGGCTATTTTCGGTGTCAACAGTGTGCAGTATATCGTGGGTGTACCCGTCATCCTCGCCTCGTTCTATTCCTACCTATTTATATATAGGATCCATCGTGAGGTGATTCAGCTGGGCCGTTACGATGCGACGCTGCTTTCGGCATTCTATTTCTCGTTTGCCTATATCATGCTGTCTGTCATCGTGCCCGATCACTTCACCATCTCCATGTTCATGCTGCTTATCACGCTTTATATTTCAGGCAAGTGTATCCAGAAGGGTAGGGAGTTCAGCTGGTGGCAGTCGGCGGTGTTGTTCTTCATCACGGCAGGCGTCACGTTGAGCAATGGCGTGAAGACTTTCCTCTCGGGCTTTTTTGTGAACCTACGCGACTTCTTCCGTCCGAAGTACCTGCTGTTGGGTGTCATCCTGCCAGCTGCCCTCCTTTGGGGGGTAGCAGTCTTGGAATACCGTTCGTACGTACTGCCGAAGGAAAAGGCCCGGACGGAGGAGAAGGCTGAGAAGGCCCGTCAGATGGAGGAGCGTATGGCTCAGATGACGCCAGAGGAGCGGGCGAGGGTTGAAATGCGTCTCGAACGGCGTGAGGCCCGTCTGAAGGAGCAGGCGGCAAAGTCAGGTACGCCGATGAAGGATTATGGTTTTTGGAAGTGGACAGACATTACAACATCCCGTGTGGAAAGCATCTATGAGAATCTCTTCGGCGAGGCTATCCAGTTCCATCGTCAGCATTTCCTGGAGGACACGCTGGTGTTCCGTCCTGTTTTCGTGAAGTATGATTGGATATGGAGCTATGTCGTTGAAGCCATCATTCTCCTGTTGGCAGCCATCGGCCTCTGGTTTGGACGCCGTTCACGCTTCCTCTGGATGAGTCTTTCCTATTTTGGCTTCGATATGATGATTCATTTGGTATTGGGTTTCGGTATCAACGAGATCTTCATCATGGCTCCCCATTGGATGTTTGTCGTGCCGCTGACCATAGCCTATGCCTTCCGTCAGGCCAAAAAGAATCAGCACAAGATCCTCCAACTGGCGGTTCTTGCGCTGACCTGTTATCTCTGGGTCTACAACGGCTGGTTGCTGATCAGCTTCCTCCGTTCCCCCATTCATGCAGTATTGTGATTATTGGGCCTCGAGGCTGAGGACGCGGCTGCTCCAGTCGCTACGCATGTTCCACTCTGGCTCGTTGCGGTTAGGCATCTCAAGACCGTTGTTCATCAGATACTCGCCGCTGAACACCTTGCCTTCGAACTCGAGCGGACGCACGTCGATGCGGTTCAACTCGTGAATCTTATACATCTTCTTGGCATCGAGACCAGCCATCTTCACGCGAGGCAGGTGCTCGTTCTGGAACGATTCGGTCTTCCACCAGAAAAAGACAGACTTGGTCTTCTGCTCATTCACGTACATCATCGAAGCGAGACCTTTCTTGTCGTATGGAGAAACAAGGCGGTAGATATCGCCAAACTGTACGACAGGACGAATCTCCTTATACTCCTTGATGGCCTTGCGACAGATGTCCTTCTCAAGATCCGTCATGTGCTTGGGCTGAATCTCCATACCCAGACGTCCGCTCATGGCTACGTCGATGCGGTATTTGAGAGAAGTGGTACGGTGAACGGTATGGTTGGGCGTTGCCGAGATATGGCTGGCCTGAGCGATAGCAGGGAAGAAGTAGGAGGTTCCCCACTGCATGTAAATACGCTGCAAGGCATCGGTATTGTCACTTACCCAGAACTCATCAAAATAAGGCAGCACGCCCCAGTTGGCACGTCCGCCACCAGAGGCACAGGCTTGGATGGTCAGATCAGGATACTTGGCACGTATGCGTTCGCAGGTCTTCTGGAAGCCGCGATGATATTCGATATAGAGGTGACTCTGGTCGTTCATCGTCAGATACTGAGAGCCGTGATTCATGATAGCCATGTTGGCATCCCACTTGATATAGTCGATCTCAGGATACTTCGTCATGAGGTTGTCGACGATAGAGAACACAAAGTCCTGCACCTTCGGATTCGACATGTCGAGCACCACCTGCGTACCTCCACGACCCAAGACGGGTTCGCGATTCGGAGCCTTCACAATCCAGTCAGGATGAGCATCGTAAAGCTCTGAGACGGTGTTCGACATCTCTGGCTCAATCCAGATACCGAACTTGATACCGTGCTTCTTGGCATCGCGTAGCAGACCCTCGATGCCCTCTGGCAACTTCGACTTGTCTACTTCCCAGTCGCCCAGGGCGCAGTTATCAGTCTTACGCGGATATTTCACGCCAAACCAGCCGTCGTCCATCACGAAGAGTTCGCCACCCATCGAGGCGATGTCGCCCATCATCTGGTCCATACCTTCCTGATTGATGTCGAAATAGACACCTTCCCAGGAGTTCAGCAGGATCTTACGCTCCTTGTTGCCATGAGCCAGTTTATAGTTACGTCCCCATTTGTGGAAATTACGGCTCACGCCTGAGAGACCCTGCTTCGAGAAACTCAACGCAACGGCAGGTGTTACGAAGGTCTCGCCCTTTTTCAAATGATACTCGGAGTTGTCAGGATTAATACCAGCAAAGAAATAGTGGTATTCAGTATCGTCCGTCTCCACCTTCAGCTGGTAGTTGCCTGAGTAGCAAATGGCTGCACCAATAACGTCACCGCAGTTCTCCTGACCCTTACCATCGAGTGAGAACATGACCTCACCGTGAGCAGTATGGGCATTGCGCACACCATCCTTATTCTTGATGATCTTCTCGCCAGGTGTAATGGGCTCTTCACACAGGATGGCTTCGTTAGCCCATGAGCCATAGAAAGAGCTCAGCCAGACATTGCCACGACGGATGGGCAGTGAGCAGGAGGCGAACTGCGTCAGCGTGACGGGCTTTTTCTCATTGTTGGTAATCTCTGTCCAGGTCTCAATCATGTCCTCATCGTAATACACTTTGTAGAAAAGGTCAACGGTGATAGGGTAAACAGGATCCTTCATGTTGATGACTGTCACGGCTTTCCCGTTTTCAGAGTTGTTGGCTTTCGCCAAGCCAGTGACTACCAAAGCGGTGGAAAGGTTGCCGTCGGAGTGTGTCATGGCGAGCGCAGCCTCTGACGGACAGTTCATGCCGTAGGCAGGATAGGCGTCCATACGTCCGCCTCGTGGCATCTGCAGGTTCTGCAGGTCGCTGTCGCTCAATTTGGCACCATAATACACGTACTGGGGTTGCTTGTTGTTCTCCACGTTCAGCACCATCGTGGTGTTCTTGGTCTGGAGAACGACTGTTTCTGCCTTGACCACCAGGGTCGAGGCGAGGAGAAATGTTAAGAATAGTATTTTCTTCATGTGATACACATTTAGTTATTGATTTGATGAATTCTGCCTGCAAATTTACAAATAATTACTCATTATGCGGTATTAATTATGAATAATTTTGTAAATTTGCAGCCGAAAGTGTAAGAATTGGGCAAACGAGTACAATATGAATCTACTGGATATCATCTTTTTAGCCGTGGCTTTGGCGATGGACTGCTTTGCGGTTTCCATTGTCAGTGGTGTGCTGACGCAGAGGGATATCCGCATGGCCTTCCTATTCGGATTCTTCCAGGCGATGATGCCGTTGCTGGGCTGGCTGGGCATCAGCTATTTTCGATCAATGATAGAAGCCTACGACCACTGGATTGCTTTCGGACTATTGGTCTTTATCGGTGGCAAGATGCTCTGGGAGAGTTTCGGTCCGGAAGAAGAACAGCACTTTAATCCCCATAGTCTCCGCACGCAGCTGTTGTTAGCCGTTGCCACGAGCATCGATGCACTGGCCATCGGCATCTCCTTTGCCTGCACGGGCTATAATCACCTGTCCCAACTCACCCTACCTCTTATTATAATAGGTGTGGTTTCTTTCCTGTTTAGTATCATTGGTCAGTATTTGGGGTCTCGTTTCGGCAAGGCCATTGCCCGCAGGCTGAAGCCTGAGCTTTTTGGTGGTGTCATCCTGATTCTGATCGGCATCAAGATATTGGTTTCACATATAATGGAGTCATAGTCATGTGTAAGATAGAGAAACCATATCTGATTCTGCTGGCGTTGTTCATCGTCTGGATGTGTGTTGGCATCTTCCCGTTACAATGCTATGAGACCGACGGCAATGAAATCATCCTCGGATGTGATATCATGTATCGTGAGGGGTGGTCGCTGCCTCCTGTCTATTCTTACGAATATCGTATGCAGCCGCTGGTTACTGTTCTGATTGTCAGCATCAAGCACTTGCTGCCTTTCCTCACCTGTGAACAGATCTATTGCATCCTGACGGCAATGGCCAACCTTGTGTTTCTTTTAGGTTGTATCACTTTCGTGCAGCATGTTACGAAGGAAAGCAGGACGAGGATCCTGATAGCCGCCATGCTCCTGCCAGAGATGTATGCCATCGCCATGTATCCCAACACGGCCATACCCTCGGTGGCCTGCTTCCTGTGGGCCCTGATCCTCATGGTCAGGCAGCGTTATTGGCTGTCGGGTGTGCTGATGTGTGTCGCCATACTGTTCAGGCTGGATATCGTGATTGTGTTCCCTGCCATCCTGCCGCTGCTGATCTTTGAAGGAAAGACGCTGAGACAGACAATCATGACTTCTGCCGTCTATGTGTTCATCGTCGTGGCAGCTGCCCTGTTCTTCTTCTGGGTGATGAACGCCGATGCCCTGCGCACCTACGGCAGTTATCAGCAGTGGAACCATATCATCACGCCGATGGAGCGGATTCTCGCCATCTTCGGCTTCTATTCCCTGACGTATGTGGTCTTGCTTCCTCTCGGTCTCTATGCCATCATTACCCGCCGGCGGTGGAAGGAACTCTTCCTGGTGCTGTTACCTGTCCTTCTGCTTCATGGGGTCTATGCCTCATTCGGCAATGCGTCGAAGCATTTCCTCTACAATGCTCCCTTCGTTATCATTGCGGGTGTTCGTGCGCTGTCGTGGCTGGAGGAGACGCTGCGTAACAGACCCGTACTGAGATGGGCCGGTCTGGTGCTGGCCGCTCTTCTGATGATCGTCTCTGTCCGTAAGAGGAACCTGGAGATGCCTTGGCTGCAATCCTGTCCGCTGCATCAGGCAGGTATGGTGCTTCCTCTCTATTCGGCACAGTCTGGACAGTCGGAGCTTACAGTGGGTCTGGGTGCGGGCTATCAGGTAATCACGAACGATGAGGACATGCTGGCATCGGGCCACGCGTTCTATCCTTGGTATATCCGTGACATCAAGCAGGCCCTTGGCGACTGGCGGGCGCAGCAGAAAGCCGTGCTCGACGAGGCACCAACATCTGATATCCTCACCTTTGAGTGGGGAGCCTCTGCCCCCATTGCCTTTGAACTGGTGACGGACGGGCATCATTTCCTTGAACAGGCCGACATGCCTGAGGAGTACAGGTTCACCCTCTCGAATGAAAGGCATGACTTGCATTTCTGGCGGGTGGTCTTGCCAGAAGGTGTGAGAGACAGGCAGGAAATCGAGTCTTATGTGGAAAGTCTCTCTCAGCAGTTCACGTCAGGCAATCAGTATATCATCGCAGCCTCCAACCATTATGGTACTTCTCACTTCCTCGACGAGATCGCTCTGACAGGTAAACTCACGAAGAAGGCAGAGAGGCTTTACCAAGTTAGAATGAAAGAAAGAATGAAAGAATGAAAAGTGATAATAACCCTCCCCGCCTGGCCATCGTCGTTCCGTGCTATAACGAAGAAGCCGTACTGACAGAGACCAATACACGTCTGACAGCTCTGTTACGGGAATTGTCAGACAAGTCAAAGATCACCTCTGACAGCTTTATCGTCTATGTAAACGACGGTTCTAAGGATCAGACGTGGTCGTTGATCTGTCAGCTGCAGCAGCAGTCCTCACAGGTCCGTGGTGTGAAGCTTGCCCACAATGCAGGTCACCAGAATGCCCTGATGGCAGGTTTGGAGTCGTTTAAGGCCGATGCCGATGCCATCGTCACCATCGATGCCGATCTGCAGGATGATGTCAATGCCATCTCCGCTATGGTGGATGCCTATCTGGAGGGATCCGATATTGTGTATGGTGTACGTAAGGAGCGAACGACGGATACCGTCTTCAAACGTACGACGGCACTTGCCTTCTATAAGCTGATGGCTGTGATGGGCACGGATACCGTCTATAACCATGCTGATTACCGGCTGATGAGTCGTAGGGCTGTGGAGGCATTGTGTGAGTATCCGGAACGTAATCTGTTCCTTCGTGGTCTGGTGCCGTTGCTGGGCTTTACGACGAAGAACGTGTTCTACGACCGCGCAGAGCGTTTTGCCGGTGAGAGCAAATACCCTTTCAGTAAGATGCTGGCCTTCGCCATCGACGGCATCACGTCGTTCAGCATCAAGCCCATCACCATCATCTTCATTACAGGCATCCTGTGTTTCTTTATCGGAGTCATTATGTTGGCTTGGGGATTGTATTCATATTTCAAGGGTTCGGTAGTACCTGGATGGACATCCCTGATAGTGTCGCTGTGGCTCATAGGCGGTGTGGTCATCACGTCGCTGGGTGTGATAGGCCAGTATATCGGCAAAATATATATCGAGGTGAAGCACCGTCCTCGCTATCATATTGAAAAGATTGTATAAATGAACGGAGAGACCATACAGCTCAGGCAACTCAGCATCGGCTATCTGACCAAACATGGTGTCAGGGTGGTGGCGGAAGATATCAATGGTGATATCCGAAGTGGAGAGCTGACATGCTTGCTGGGTGCTAACGGTGTAGGTAAATCGACGCTGTTGCGTACTCTCTCGGCCTTTCAACCGAAGACGGGTGGGGAAGTGCTGATCGAAGGGCGTGAGCTCTCTACATATACAGATAAGGAACTGAGCCGCAGGATTGGTGTGGTGCTGACGGAGAAACCCGATGTGAGGAACATGACTGTGCGCGAGCTCGTCAGTCTTGGACGTTCGCCATATACCGGGTTCTGGGGCACCTATTCGAAGGAAGACCTGTGCGTTGTCGATGAAGCCATAGCCCTGGTGGGCATCAATCAGCTGAGCCCCCGGATGGTGCATACACTGAGCGACGGCGAGCGACAGAAGGTGATGATTGCCAAGGCACTGGCACAGCAGACACCGGTAATCTATCTCGACGAGCCGACGGCTTTCCTCGACTATCCGAGTAAGGTAGAGGTGTTGCAGCTGCTCCGTCGCATCAGTCGTGAGGCCGACAAAATCGTTTTCCTCTCCACCCATGACGTGGAGCTGGCCCTGCAACTGGCCGATACCGTCTGGCTGATGACACGCGAGGAAGGCGTCACAATCGGCTCGCCACAGCAGTTGGCGGAACAGGGTGCCCTGGCGCGGTTCATTGAGAGGGACGGCATTGTCTTCGACCCCTCGACACTGGCCATTCGGGTCACAAAGAACGAATAAGCAACAAACGGGAGGATCTATGATATACGGACACGGAGATGATATGTTTCGCTACGGCGATAAAATCAAGATGAACTTCAGCTCGAATGTATATAGCGGAGCTGACTATTCGGAACTGCGCGCTTATCTGATGGAGCGTTTCGACGTTGTCGGTCATTACCCGGAACCCGATGCCCATTCGTTGGAGAAGATGATTGCCGAGCGTCTGGAGGTTCCGGAGAATACAGTGATGGTGACCAACGGTGCCAATGAGGCTATCTATCTCATTGCACAGCTCTATCAGGGCTGGGCCTCAGTTATTCCCCAGCCCACATTCACGGAGTATGAGGATGCATGCATGGCTTTCGGCCACACCATCTCCTATGATACTGCCGACGAGCTTGAAGTGCTGCCTGAGGACCGCATCTACTGGATTTGCAATCCCAATAATCCTACAGGCAACGTCCTCCTGAAGAATCTTATCAACCATATTGTGAGAACCCGTCACAGATATCTTCATGTGGTGGATCAGTCGTATGCCGACTATACCTTGAGCCCGATGCTCGAGCCTAAGGAGATGCAGGACTGCTTCAACCTGATGCTTCTCTTCTCGCTCTCGAAGAAATATTGTATTCCAGGATTACGCTTGGGCTATGTTACGGCCTCTCCAATCATTATTGGCCGTCTGAAGCAGATACGCCAGCCATGGACTATCAATGCGATGGCCATCGAGGCAGGAAAATACCTCGTGCAGAATCAGCCGAAGATGATACCCGACTTGGAGGCATACCTGAAAGAAGCACAGCGCCTGCATGAGAATCTGTCTGCTGTCGAAGGACTGATGGTCATGAACAGCGCCACCAATTTCATGCTGGTGAACATTGACGAGGGAAACATCCAGGAACTGAAACAATGGCTGATCGACAACTATGGCATTCTCATCCGTGACGCCTCGAACTTCAGGGGTCTTGACGACCATTGTTTCCGCATCACTTCACAGACGCCAGAAGAAAACGACACATTGGTTAAGGCCATTACCGAATACCGGCAATGGAGAATAGAACAGCAGTAACCATATTCTTATTTCTTACGGTAAGCCAGAGGGCTCATGCCTGACTTTGTGCGGAAGAAATTGGTGAGGGCACTCTGGTCGTTGAAGTTCAGGTCATCGGCAATCTCGCTGATGGTCTTGTCTGTTGTCTTCAGCTGGATGCAGATCTCATTATAGAGGAAATTCGAGAGGTAGCTGAAAACAGTATTGCCCGTCAGTTCCTTGACAATGCGTGAGAGATAGGTCGACGTGATGTTCATGCGCTCGGCATAGAATTGTATCTGTCGTTCCTTTTTGAAATTCCGCGAGGCCAGATGGAGGAAAATCTTCAGGATATTGTCCTTGTGCTTCATGTCATGCGTGTTTACTTCCTCGCCCGTCATCAGCTCCGCCAGCATCAACTGCAGGATATGAATCTGATATTTGATGATTTCCCCTTTGTATAGGTGTGGCAAGAGGATTGACCTGCGGATATTGTCCAGCGAATTGAAGAAACTGGCAGCTTTCGTCTCACTGAGATGGAACACTGGGAGCGAACTGAAGATATCCATCGAGCCATAATCGCTCAGCTGGACGTTCTGGCTGAGGATCTCGTCGAAGTAATTTTTCTCCGCCAACAGATGAATAGAAGATACTTCGTTGGAACAGTCACTTAAAAGGAACGAGTCGTAAGGGAGCTTTACGAACAGGTCATGCATCTCGAGTTCCAACGGATTCCTATTCACGAGATATTTCTCCCATCCGTCGATCATCAGGACAATCATATAGAAACTGGAAGCCTTACCAGGATGTTTCACTCCACGCAGGATTTCGCGGTCTGCCATGTTACAGGCCAAAGCAGAACCGAATGACTGAAAACCGTTCTCGTTTGTGAATTCTTCTAAGTTGTAAATGCCGTTTTGATTCATTCCTTTATCAGTTTCCGATTGCAAAAGTACACTTTTTATTTCAAAAAACAAAATACTTTCAAAATCATTTGGAAGTTTGGGATTTTTTTCATATATTTGCCCTCGTATCTCTAAAAGAAAAGAATAAAGACCTACAATTGAACGACAAAAAGAGGGCAGTTTCGGATTTTGCAAATATTCGTCTGTTTTTTGTAAATGTCGTGTGAGGAAAACTCCTTAACTTTGCAGCCGAGAACAGAACTCGAAACAATAACTTATTATAAACTTACAATCTATGGTAACATTCTTGGTTCTATTCCAACTGTTGATCGTTCTCGCACTGATTTTCATCGGTGCCAGAGTCGGAGGCATCGGACTGGGTATCTACGGTATGGTAGGTGTCTTCATCCTGGTCTTCATTTTCGGCATGCATCCGGGCAAGGTGCCCATTGATGTGATGCTGATCATTGCGTCGGTGATTACGGCAACAGCTGCGCTACAGGCTGCCGGAGGTCTCGATTACCTCGTAGGCCTGGCTGCGAAGTTCCTGCGCAAACATCCGACACACATTACTTATTATGGACCGCTGACCACTTGGCTCTTCTGCCTCGTAGCCGGAACTGCCCATACATCTTATTCGCTGCTGCCGATTATCTCTGAGATCGCCAAGAACTCGAAGATCCGTCCGGAGCGCCCGATGACGGTAGCTACGATTGCCGCTTCACTGGGTATCACAGGCTCTCCGATGTCGGCAGCTACCGCTGCTGTTATCAGTACCGACCTTCTTGGAGGCAAGGGTATTGAGCTGAAGGACATCCTGCTCGTCTGTATCCCAGCTTCGCTGATTGCCATTCTCGTATCAGCGTTTGTACAGAACCGTGTGGGTAAGGAATTGGAAGATGATCCTATCTACCAGCGTCGTGTCAAGGAAGGCCTCATCAATCCCGAGGCTGAGGCCAAGGCCATGCAGCAGATGGAGCAGAGCCCGAATCCGCGAGCAAAGTGGAGTGTCCTGGCATTCCTCTTAGGCGTTGCCCTCGTGGTCATTTTCGGTAGTGTACCTTCTCTCCGTCCCTCATTCGAGGTGAACGGCTCAGTAGAGCGTCTGTCAATGCCTGAGACGATTGAGATCCTGATGATGTCTATCGCCGCCCTGATTCTCATCGTAGGCAAGGCCAGTGTGAAGAAAGCTGTCAGCGGCAATATCTTCGGTGCCGGTATGAATGCCATGATCAGCATTTTCGGTATCGCCTGGATGGGCGACACGTTCTTCAATGGCAATATCGAGTTCTTCAAGAGCCATATCGCCGATATCGTGACGGCTTATCCTTTCCTCTTCTCAGTGGCCCTGTTCATCATGAGCATCATGCTCTTCTCGCAGGCTGCCACCGTGCGTACCCTCTTCCCGTTGGGTATCGGACTTGGCATACCACCGTTGGCACTTGTCGCCATGTTCCCTGCAGTCAATGGCTATTTCTTCATCCCCAACTACCCGACGGAGGTGGCAGCCATCAACTTCGACACCACGGGAACTACGCGCATTGGCAAGTATGTGCTCAACCATTCGTTCCAGCTATCCGGATTTATCACAACCTTTGTCAGTATTGGCATCGGTTATCTCATTATAACTTTTCTTTATTAAATAACAACTATTACTCACAATTTAAACTCAAAACAATTATGAAAACAATGCGTAGTGTATTAGTGCTTCTGGCACTGTTGGTTTCAGTTAACATCGTTGCTAAACCAAAAATCCGTATCATCGCCACTGGCGGAACCATCGCAGGTGTTAGCTCTTCATCCACATCTTCAGCCTATACAGCAGGACAGGTGGGTGTACAGACACTGATTGATGCCGTTCCTCAGATGCTCTATCTCGCCGACATCAGTGGTGAGCAGCTCGTGAACATCGGTTCTCAGGATATGAACGACCAGGTATGGCTGAAGCTAGCCCAGCGCATCAATCAGCTGCTCAACGAGGAAGGCTACGACGGTGTGGTCGTTACTCACGGAACTGACACGATGGAGGAGACTGCCTACTTCCTGAACCTGACGGTGAAGAGCGACAAGCCCGTGATCCTCGTGGGTTCCATGCGTTCTTCTACAGCTATCAGTGCCGACGGTCCAGGCAACCTCTATGCAGGTGTAGCCGCTGCTGCCAGCCCCAACTCAAAGGGTCGTGGTGTCATGTGCTGCATGAATAATATGCTGCTCGACGCCAAGGACATCATCAAAATGCACACCACCGACGTTGCTACCTTCCAGGCCGCTAACTATGGCAAGGTTGGTTATGTTTACAATGGTGAGGCCATCTACAACCGCAGCATTGATAACCTCCATACCACAAAGAGCGAGTTCGATGTAACAGGTCTTCAGAAACTCCCACAGGTAGGTATCGTCTATGGCTATGCCAACTGCTCTCCGCTGCCCTTTCAGGCATTCATCGACGCTAAGTTCGACGGTGTTGTATTGGCAGGTGTAGGTGACGGTAATTTCTATACCGATGTCTTCGACGTGGCAGTAAAGGCTCGTGAGAAGGGTATTATCGTGGTTCGTTCTAGCCGTTGCCCGACAGGTCCTACCTGTCTGAATGGTGAGGTTGATGATGATAAGTACGAGTTTGTGGCCTCTCTGGCACTGAACCCCCAGAAGTCTCGCGTTCTCTTGATGCTGGCTCTGACCAAGACCAAGGATTGGAAGCAGATTCAGGAATACTTCAAGAAGTACTGAAAAAGGTAAAAAAGTAAAAAGATAAAAAAGTTAATAAAATAATGAGTATGATGAATAATATAATAAATAAGGTAATAGGGATTGGAAAGAAGGTTTTACCTTTTTACCTTTTTACCCTTTTACCTTTGCCAGTGATGGCCCAGCAGGATAAGGACGCTTCGGCAGGTGAGCAATCCCTGTTCGAGAAAGTCACGAAGATAGAGAAGAAGCAGGACAACTTCCATTTCCTGCTGAACATGAACAATAGTTTCGACGTCAATAACAGCGACGGGGAATTCCAGAATGCCAAGTTCAACATGCGCCAGCTGCGTATTGAGGCCAAGGGAAATATCAACGACACCTTCTCCTTCCGCTGGCGCCAGCGTCTGAACCGCAACAACAGCCCCGCTCCTGACGGTATTGACAACATGCCCGCATCGTCAATCGACGTGGCAGGTATCGGCGTCAAGGCCAGCGACAGCTTCTCCATGTTCCTCGGTAAGCAATGCGCTGCCTATGGTGGTATTGAATTCGACCTCAACCCCATAGAGATCTATGAATACTCAGACATGGTGGACTATATGAGCAACTTCCTCACCGGTGCCAACTTCCAGTTCCAGCTCACTCCAAGCCATCAGTTGCAGTTGCAGGTGCTCGACAGCCGTAGTGGCAGCATGAACGACATGTATGGCGCAGGCTATGAGCAGTCGAAGGTTCCCCTGCTTTACACCATCAACTGGAATGGTAATTTCGGTGGTGTGTTCAATACTCGCTGGAGCTACTCCATTATGAGTCAGGCCGATGGCTATCAAAGCCATTACATTGCCCTGGGTAACGAGGTAACCATCGATAAATTTGATGCATTCTTCGATGTGATGTACATGCGTGAGGGTATCGACCGCGAAGGCATCGTCTCAGGTATCGTGGGCAACAATGCGCAGGGCGGTCATCAGAACGATGCCGAGTATCTCTCGTTTGTGTTGAAGGCACAATACCGTTTCTCTCCGAAGTGGAACTTCTTCGTTAAGGGAATGTTTGAGAATGAAGGATTCTCCAAGGCCAACGGCGCCATCGAGAAAGGCAAGTATCGCACGGCCTTAGGCTATCTCGCAGGTCTCGAGTATTATCCGTTGAAGAACAGCAATCTGCACTTCTTCCTCACCTATGTTGGTCGCCACTACAGTTACACTGATCGTGCAAAGGCCTATGGTGTCGATGACTACAGCACCAACCGCATCTCATTGGGCTACATCTGGCAGCTGCCGATGTTCTAGGAGAATGTAAAAATTTAAAAATGTAACAATTTAATCATTTAGAATTATGGCAGAAGATAAGAAATTCAGAGTAGAGTCCGACCTTTTAGGCGAACTCAAAGTTCCAGCCGACGCCCTCTATGGCGTACAGACACAGCGTGGTATCAACAACTATCACATCTCGCGCAAGACGATGTCGATGTATCACGACTTCATCATTGCCATCGCTTATGTGAAGCTGGCAGCAGTAGAAACCAACCACACCCTCGGCGTCATCAACGACGAGATTGCAGGTGCCATCTCTCAGGCCTGCCGCGAGATTATCGACGGCAAGTGGCACGAGAACTTCCCCATCGACATGATGCAGGGTGGCGCAGGTACCTCAGTCAATATGAATGCCAACGAGGTGATAGCCAACCGCGCCCTTGAAATCATGGGCTACGAGAAGGGTGACTACCAGCACTGCTATCCCAACGACCACTGTAACTGCGGACAGTCTACCAACGACGTTTATCCCACCACCATCCGTCTGGCTATCATCCGTATGAACAAGAGCCTGGTTGCAGCCCTCACAGGCCTTATCAGTGCTTTCCGCTACAAGGGTGACGAATTTGCCGACTGCATCAAGATGGGTCGTACCCAGCTGCAGGATGCCGTTCCTATGACCAGCGGACAGGAGTTCAATGCTTACGCCAACAACCTTGAGGAGGAAATCCTGAACCTGGAGCGCAACGTGAAGCTGCTCCACGAGATCAACATGGGTGGTACAGCCATCGGTACTGGTCTGAATGCTGTTCCCGGTTTCGCCAAGCTCTGTGCTGCCAACCTGGCAAAACTCACGGGCGAAGCCTTCGTCTCGGCTGCCGACCTCGTTGAGGCTACACCCGATACAGGTGCCTATGTCAGCTACTCTTCAGCCCTGAAGCGTCTGGCCGTGAAGCTCAGTAAGATTTGTAACGACCTCCGACTGATGGCCTCTGGTCCCCGTTGCGGTCTGAATGAGATTAACCTGCCGCCGAAGGCTCCTGGTTCTTCCATCATGCCAGGTAAGGTGAATCCCGTTATTCCTGAGGTTGTGAATCAGGTATGCTTCAAGGTGATTGGTAACGATACAACCGTCAGCTTTGCTGCTGAGGCTGGACAGTTGCAGCTCAACGTGATGGAGCCCGTCATCACAGAGTCACTCTTTGAGAGCCTCATCTGGCTGAAGAACGCCATCGAGACCCTTACCGAGGAGTGCGTGCTCGGCATTACCGTCAACAAGGAGCGCTGTCTTGAGATGGTGAAGAACTCCATCGGTATCGTCACCGCCCTGAACCCCTACATTGGCTACAAGACATCTACAAAGGTTGCCAAGGAAGCCCTCGAGACCAACCGCTCTGTCTATGACATCGTGCTCGAGAAGGGACTTATGACCCAGGAGAAGCTCGACGAGGCTCTCGATCCCTCCAAGATGCTCGCTTCCCACAAGTTCATTAAGTAGTCAGTCGGCATAGTTCAAGTGCACATCAAGGGCCCGGATGCAGAGACAGCATCAGGGCCCTTTCTTGATGGCTATAGGTCTTCGGGTAACATCCCTTTAGTTTTTCTTCATGTTTCGGGGATGATGCTCAAGGATTTCCTGACGGAGGGTGGTAGTGTCGATGTGGGTGTAAATCTCGGTGGTGCCGATGCTCTCGTGACCCAGAAGGGCCTGGATGATGCGGAGGTCGGCGCCACCTTCGAGCAGGGCAGTGGCGAACGAGTGCCTGAGGGTGTGGGGAGAGATGGTCTTACGGATACCCGCCGCTTCAGCCTGCCGCTTGATCATAATAAGGATCATCGTCCGCGTGAGATGACCGCCATAGCGGTTGAGGAACACGTAGTCTTCCTCGCCGTGCTTGATCTTCATGTGGTTGCGGTCGTCGAACCAGAAATTAAGCTCCTGGATGGCGCGTTTGGAGATGGGGACGAGCCGCTCTTTCGAGCCCTTGCCGAGGATGCGGACGAACTCTTCGTCCAGATACAGGCAGGAGAGTTTCAGATTGACAAGCTCGCTGACGCGGAGCCCGCATGAGAAGAGCACTTCGATGATGGCACGGTTGCGATGTCCTTCCCACTTCGAGAGGTCGATACTGGCTTCCAGCAGGTCGATCTCAGCAGTGGAGAGCACTTCGGGCAGATGCTTGCCTATCTGCGGCGACTCCAGGAGTTCTGTAGGATCATCGTCGCGATAGCCGTCGAGCTGCAGGAACCGGAAGAAGGAGCGGACTCCGCTGAGGATGCGGCACTGTGAACGGGGATGGATGCCGATATCATGAAGTCCGGCGGAGAAATTCTCAAGATCATCGAGTGTCACCTCGCGTACATCTTTCTGATAATGGTCTAAATAGTCAAGCAGTTTGCGGAGGTCGCGCTGATAGGCATCGAGTGTATTCCCCGACATGTTACGCTGCAATTTGAGATAGCGTATATAGTTTTTGACGATATCTTTCTCCATATTTGTGTGCAAAGTTACAACTTTTTTCGGTAATCAGAAAAAAAGTGCTATCTTTGTAGGCGAAATAAGTAACAAGACATGAATCTTTCAAATATCAGAACGCTATTCCATAAGACAAAACGTCTGCGCCACGTGCTTATTGCGGCGGTGGTAGTTGTGGTTATTGTACTCGTGACGGCTACGTTAATCGCCAACACCAGCTACGTCAAGGACAAAGTCATCAGTATGGCCACCGAAGCTTTTTCGAAGGAACTGCACACCGATGTCGAGATAGATGATATCGGCCTGAACCTGTTAGGGCAGCGCGCCAGTATCCGTGGCATAAGACTGAAGGACCAGCAACAGCGCGACTTGCTGCAGGTGAAGGAGCTTGGCGGGAACCTGCGCCTGTTGCCCCTGCTTGGCGGACGGGTGGTGCTGAAGGAACTGAAGGCCGAAGGCGTCGAGGCTCTGATTATTGCTCCCAAGGACAGTGTGGCCAACTACCAGTTCCTGATCGATGCCACGAAGAAGAACCCCAAGGATAAGCACCGTGAGGACAAGCCTAAGAAGAACAGCACATTCAAGGTAGACCTGAGCTATGCCCTGCTGAAAGACGTACATGTGAAGTACAACGACCAGGAGTTCAGGCTGGAGAGAGCTATCTACGACCTCTGGCGAGGTAAACACACGCTGACCGTCCACCACCTGGAGACTGGTGCCACATCGCGCTCAAAGCGCGGTCCGGTCTACTGGAACTTCGACACAGGCATGGTGACTGCCACGTTGACTGACGAGGGAGAGAAGCATGTGGACATCAAGGGACTGACGGTGAAGAGCGACTGTGACATCCCGCGCCGTAACGAAGGCAAGCCTAAGCATGGTGCTTTTGATGACAGGCACATGGACGTGACGGCAGACATGGGTATCGACATCCTGCACATCGGGAAGGACTCGGTGACTGTCAGAATCAGCCAAGGGTGCGCCAGGGACACCACAGCCGGCATCAACCTGACGGATCTGAGGGCGAACCTCGTGTACAGCAACAAGAGCATGAAGCTGACAGATGTCATCATCCAGCAGACAGACACCAGGATTGACATCCCGAAGGCTGATATCCTGCTGCCCGACAAGCAGAAAGGCACGTCGCTGCGCTATAGTGCTGACAGTGTCAGGGCCCGCGTCTTCCTGAAAGACATCTCACAACCTTTCGCACCCGTCCTGAAGCAGTTCTCACTCCCCCTGAATGTAAGGGTTGCCGTCAACGGAACAAGCGAGGGAATGGTATTCAGGGGCATACATGTGGAAAACGACGACCGCTTGCTGGAAATCAATGCCACGGGTATCCTGCGCCACCTGCGCAGAGCCAGGGACCTGACACTCCACTTCGATGTACACGACATGGTGGCCAAGCCGGGTGTCAAGGACAAGATTCTCAAGCAGTTCACCGTGAAGAAATACATGATGAACCAGTTCTTTGCACTTGGCATCATCAAATACCACGGCGACTTCGACATCGTCTGGAAGAAGGAGACCTTCAGGGGACTGCTGAATACCGAGAAAGGAAACCTGGACTTCGTCCTTGAGCTCAACGACAGCACCAAGTATCTGACAGGCAGGGTCAACACCGATTCGCTGCATCTCGGACAGCTGTTTATGATGAAGGAACTGACTGACATCGACTGCACAGCCAACTTCTGTATAGACTACTCGAAGAAACGTACGGCCGAGCTCCGCAAGGAGAAAGGCGGTAAGTTGCCCATCGGTCATGTGGAGGCAGACATCAGAAAAGTGGGATTGAATCCCATGTACATGGAAGACATACAGGCTAACATCACCAGCGACGGTGCCCTTGCGAAAGGTGAGATCTTCATGAAGAAGAGCAGGTCTGGACTGGTGCTGGACTTCACTTTCACTAACACGACAGAAGTCCACAAGGTGAAAGTAAAGCCGAGGCTCAAGAACCTGATAAAGCCAGGCAAGAGGGAGAAAAACGAAAAAACAGAGTAACTTTGCGTGGGTTTGCGGAATTATTCGTAACTTTGCAGCCGCGAAATAATAACATTAGGTATGAAGATACAGATTATCAACGGTCCGAACCTCAATCTGCTGGGTCAGCGTGAGCCCGGCATCTACGGCTCTTCATCGTTCGAGAGCTATCTGCCGGAACTGCGCAAGCGCTATTCCGAGGTGGATATTGACTACTATCAGAGCAACGTGGAGGGTGAGCTGATCAATAAGATGCAGGAGACAGGCTTTTTCGGCGACTACGATGGAATCGTGTTCAACGCCGGTGCCTACACTCATACGAGCATCGCCCTCCAGGATTGCATCCGTTCACTGAAGGTGCCAGTAATCGAGGTGCATATCTCGAATGTACACCAGCGGGAGGAGTTCCGCCACCAGTCGATGATCTCCTGTGCCTGCAAGGGTGTGATCTGCGGCTTCGGCCTCGATTCATACCGTCTGGCAGTGGAGGCCCTGCTCGCCCCATGACGCTCGACGACTATATTTTGGCACATACGGAGCCTGAGCCGGAATACCTGTACAGGCTATGGCGGGCGACGAACATCCACACCATTCACGGAAGGATGGCCAGCGGACATCTGCAGGGCCGGCTACTGAAGATGATCGTGCAGATGGTCAGGCCGAAGAACATCCTTGAGGTCGGTACGTTCAGCGGCTATAGTGCTATTTCTATGGCAGAGGGTCTCCCAGAGGGCGGAAGGCTTTACACCTACGAGATCAACGACGAGATGGAGGACTTCACACGTCCTTGGATCGAAGGGTCTGCAGTAGCCGACAAGATAGAGTTCATGATTGGTGACGCGCTTACGGAGGCTCCCAAGCTTGGCATCACCTTCGACCTCGTCTTCATGGATGGCGACAAGCGCACCTACCGCGACTGCTACGAGACGGTGATGAGGATGTTAAGACCTGGCGGTTTCATCCTGGCAGACAATACGCTTTGGGACGGACACGTGGTGGATCAGGCCTATGACAAAGACAGTCAGACACAGGGCATCGAGACCTTTAACGACTATATCGCCCAAGATCAGAGGGTGGAACAGGTCATCCTTCCCCTCCGTGACGGGCTGACCCTCATTCGTAAGAAATGAATTTAGAAATTGAACACAGAGACACAGAGATACAGAGAATTTATCTTGTGTCTGAGCAGAGAATAAGAAAAATCTGTGTCTTTGTATCTCTGTGTTGAAATAAAAAAAGTATATTATGCAAGAGACAAGACAAAACAAGATTGCAAGATTGTTGCAGAAGGAGCTCTCACTGATCTTCCAGCAGCAGACCCGCGCCACCCACGGCACGATGGTCTCTGTGACACGTGCGAAGATTTCACCCGATCTCAGCATCTGTACAGCCTATCTTAGCATTTTCCCCAGTGAGAAGAGCGATGAGATACTGGAGAATATCAATGCCAGCAACAAGAGTATAAGATATGAATTAGGCACCCGCGTGAGGAACCAGTTGCGTATCATTCCCGAACTGCGATTCTTCATCGACGACTCGCTGGACTATATCGAACACATCGACGAACTTTTAAAAAAGTGACTATTGAACGAAGTGAAATATGAATTTCCCGTTTTACATAGCCAGGAGATATCTGTTCTCGAAGAAGTCGACACACGCCATCAATGTGATCAGTGGCATTTCCGTCGTGGGTGTTGCGATAGCAACAATGGCATTGGTGGTGACCCTCAGCGTGTTCAACGGCTTCCATGACCTGGTGGCCTCCTTCTTCACAAGCTTCGACCCCCAGCTGAAGGTGACTCCTGCTGAGGGAAAGACTGTGGCAGCCGATGATTCCATACTGACTCAGATACGTCAGTTGCCTCAGGTGGAGGTATCGACGGAGTGTGTGGAGGATATGGCACTGGCCATCTACAAAGGCAGACAGGCCATGGTAATGATTAAAGGGGTAGAGGACAATTTCGAGCAGCTGACACATATCAATGAGATTCTCGTGGGCGACGGAGACTTCGGTCTGCATGCAGCCGACATGGACTACGGCATCCCAGGCATCCGGCTGGCTGAGATCCTCGGCACAGGCTATTTCTATGACGACCCGATACACATCTACGCCCCTCGCCGGGAAGGCCAGCTCGACATGACGAATCCCGAGGAGGCCTTCGAGGAAGACGAGCTCTATTCGCCAGGCGTGCTTTTCAACGTGAAGCAATCGAAATACGACAAGAACTATATCCTAACCAACATTTCGTTTGCCCGTCGTGTCTTCGGCCAGCAGGGCATGCTCTCGTCACTGGAACTGAGACTGAAGCCCGGCAGCAAGTTTGAGTCTGTCAAGCGGGAAATCAAACAGCTCTGCGGCGAACAGTTTGTGGTGAAGGACCGTTTTGAACAACAGGACGACACCTTCAAGATCATGAAGATTGAGAAGCTGATAGCCTATATCTTTCTGACTTTTATCCTGATGGTGGCCTGTTTCAATATCATCGGTTCTCTCTCCATGCTGATCATTGATAAGAAAGATGATGTGGTGACACTGCGAAACCTCGGTGCCTCAGACAAACAGATCGTACGCATTTTCCTCTTTGAAGGTCGTATGATCACTGCCTTTGGTGCCTTGTTGGGCATTCTCATCGGGCTGGGTCTCTGTTGGGCACAGCAGCAGTTTGGTCTCGTGGCTCTCGGCTCATCTAGCGGCAACTTCATCATCAACGCCTATCCCGTCAGTGTTCACCCCGAGGATATCATCCTTATTTTCGTCACGGTATTGGTAGTAGGTTTCCTCTCTGTATGGTATCCTGTACGCTATTTTGCCAAACGGTTATTGAAATAATGTCAATTTAACGTAGTTTATCGTGACTTTCTGTGTCAAATCAACAAAAAAGAAGTAATTTTGCAGCCAAATCAACAAAATTAAGTATTATGTCATATTTGTTTTCATCAGAATCAGTATCAGAAGGCCATCCCGATAAGGTGGCGGATCAGATATCAGACGCCATCCTGGACCAGTTCCTGGCTTACGACGACAAAGCGCGTGTCGCTTGTGAGACGTTTGTCACCACTGGACAGGTAGTAATCATGGGCGAGGTGCGCAGCGATGTCTATATCGACCTGCAGACCATTGCCCGCAACACCATCAAGCGCATTGGCTATACCAAGGCAGAGTATCAGTTCGACGGCGATTCATGCGGTATCCTCAGTGCCATCCACGAGCAGAGTGCCGACATCAACCGTGGTGTCGATAATGGCAACGAGGACGAGCAGGGGGCCGGTGACCAAGGTATGATGTTCGGCTATGCCACCAACGAGACAGAGAGCTACATGCCCGTCTCGCTCGATCTGGCACACCTGATCATGCGTACGCTGGCCGATATCCGCAAGGAAGGTAAGGTGATGACATACCTTCGCCCTGATGCCAAGAGCCAGGTCACCGTACAGTATTCAGACGCAGGCATCCCAGAACGCATTGATACCATCGTCGTCTCCACCCAACACGACGAATTCGACGAAGACGAGAAGATGCTCGCCAAGATCAAGGATGACGTGATCAATATCCTCATCCCAAGAGTGAAGCAGCAGATCCGTTCACAGAAGGTGCTCGACCTCTTCGGTCTGGACATCAAATACTACGTGAATCCCACGGGCAAGTTCGTCATCGGCGGTCCTCATGGTGATACGGGTCTGACGGGCAGGAAGATTATTGTCGACACCTACGGTGGTAAAGGTGCCCATGGAGGTGGTGCCTTCTCAGGCAAGGATTCTTCCAAAGTAGACCGTAGTGCAGCCTACGCAGCCCGCCACATTGCCAAGAACATGGTGGCTGCCGGCGTTGCCGACGAGATGCTCGTACAGATCAGCTATGCCATCGGCGTGGCCCATCCAATGAATATCTACGTCAACACCTACAACAGAAGCAAGGTAGATATAAGCGACGGCGAGATTGCCAGGAAGATCGAGAAGCTGTTCGACCTGCGTCCGAAAGCCATTGAGCGCAACTTGAAGCTGCGCCAGCCGATGTATAGCGAGACGGCAGCCTACGGACACATGGGCCGTAAGCCTGAAGTCATCAAGAAGACCTTTACCAGTCATTACCACGAGACCAAGGTTATCGACGTGGAGCTGTTTACTTGGGAAAAGCTGGATCGTGTGGAGGATATCCGCAAAGAGTTCGGACTGTCATAAGCTATGTCGCCTCAGGACAGCATCATATCCAATCTACCCGCCAGTTTCAACAATATTGATTCGCTGGTGAGACTATCGACAAGACCGCAGACACCCTATCAGGTGCTGCGGTTATTGCCTAAGGATGCTACACCTGCACAGCAAGACTCAGCCATCCAGGCCTGGTTTGGCGAAGCAGATATTCACTACAGCGACCAGCCCGACACCCTGCATCTGCCAGGCCACGGTATTCCCCGCGACCTGAAGGAAGTGAATCTTCCGCAATATTACCGTGAGAACTTCTTCTCGCAGGATTCTCTCTATCATCCGGAGCTGAATGGCGGACGCTACGGTATTGCCGGTGACCCGATTCCCTACACAATTCAGAACGACAGCATCATCACCAGCATTCTCATCATCTGCTTCTTGCTGATAACGATGGCATTGTCCAAAATCTCCGGATTCATCTTCCAGCAAGGCAAGAACTTCTTCTATCCCAAGAAGACCGACCAGACGCTGACAGAGACAGGAAGCGAAGTGAAGTTCCAGCTTGTCTTTCTGTTCATCACTTGCCTGATCTATGCCCTGCTCTACTACTTCTATACGAACTATTATATTACCAACACATTCATCTTGTCGTCGGAATATGCCTTGCTTGGAATCTACACAGGAGCCATTCTGGTCTATTTCCTGCTCAAGGCCATGCTCTATTCCTGCATCAACATCACATTCTTCGACAGGAAGAAAAATTTACATTTTATGGGTAACCTCCTCTTCATCGCCTCCCTTGAAGGGATAGCCCTGTTCCCACTTGTACTGCTTCTCGCCTATTTTCAGTTTTCCTTGCAAAATGCTATTTATTATTGTCTGTTGATAGTCGTTGTAGCCAAAATAGCAACATTTTATAAGACATATATTATCTTTTTTAAACAAAAAGCATTGTTTCTGCAAATTATTTTGTACTTTTGTGCCCTCGAAATGATACCTTTGTTCGCTCTTTGGAGCGGACTATCGGTAATAACGGATATTTTGAAAGTAAATTTTTAGGACACAGAAATGATCAAGAAGATTTTGGTTTCACAACCCAGACCGACAAGCGAGAAATCGCCCTACTTCGATATTGCAAACAAATTTGGTGTTGAGCTTATTTTCCGCCCATTCATTAAGGTAGAATCTATCAGCGCCAAGGAGTTTCGTACACAGAAGGTAAACATTTTGGATTATACGGCGATTGTTTTCACCTCACGCCACGCTATCGACCATTTCTTCACGATGGCCAAGGAACTGCGTGTCACCATCCCTGAGGACATGAAGTATTTCTGTGTTACTGAGACCATTGCACTCTATATCCAGAAATATGTTCAATACCGCAAGCGCAAGGTGTTTTTCGGCGAGACAGGCCGCGTAGACGACCTGATCCCCACGATGGTGAAACATAAGACAGAAAAATACCTCGTGCCAATGAGCGATGTGCATAATGACAGCCTGTCCAACTTGCTTGACTCCAAGAAGCTTCACCACAAGGAGTGCATCATGTACAAGACTGTCAGTAATGATTTCACAGCAGAAGAGGTCAAGAACTTCGACTACGACATGCTGGTTTTCTTCAGTCCCTCTGGTATCGAGTCGCTGATAAAGAACTTCCCTGAATTCAAGCAGGATGAAATAGCTATCGCGACCTTTGGTCCGGCAACTGCCAAGGCAGCCAAGGATGCCGGATTGCGACTGGACATCGAGGCACCCTCGGAGAAATACCCGTCGATGACAGGTGCCTTGCAACACTATCTGTACGAACAGCAAGACTAAGGATTCATCATGGCGGCTCCTACCTTCAAGAAACAGGAGCGCATTGTCAGCAATAAGCTGATAGAAACGCTCTTTGGCAAAGACGGCAGCCAGTCGCTGGCAGCATTTCCCCTCAGGGCTATCTATCTGCTGACTGAACGGCGGGAGGGCTGCGCCCCCATACAGATTCTGATCAGTGTGCCGAAGAAGCGCTTCAAGCATGCTGTCGACAGAAACAGGGTAAAGCGCCAGATAAGAGAGGGATACCGTCATCACAAGCAGCTGCTCTTCGAGCGTGTCCCAGAAGACAAGCAATTGCTCATCGCGTTCATCTGGCTGTCCGACAGGCATAGCACGACGAAAGAGGTGGAGAAACGGGTCGTCAGTCTGCTGCAACGAATAAAAGTGAAAGCATGAAGTGGCTGTCGCATATATTGTCCCGTCTGCTGATACTCCCCATCCGATTCTATCAGCTGTGCATCTCTCCTCTGCTTGGACCGTCGTGCCGCTTTCAGCCCACATGCAGCGAATATGCGCGGCAAGCCATTGTGAAGCACGGGCCCATTAAAGGTTTAGGACTGGCCATCTGGCGAATATTGAGGTGTAACCCCTGGGGCGGATCGGGCTACGATCCGGTGCCGTGAGAGTTAAGAATTTAGAGTTAAGAGTTAAAAGTTAAGAATTAAGAGTTAAGAAATAGATATGAAGAATTTTGTAGAAGAACTGAAATGGCGCGGAATGCTGGCACAGATGATGCCAGGAACAGAAGATCTGCTCCAGAAGGAAATGGTAACGGCATACTTGGGTACAGACCCCACAGCCGATTCACTACATATCGGTCACCTGTGCGGCATCATGATGCTGCGTCATCTGCAGCGTTGCGGACACCGTCCCATCATTCTGGTTGGAGGAGCCACTGGTATGATCGGCGATCCCTCAGGCAAGAGCCAGGAGCGTAACCTACTCAACGACGAGACCCTCCGTCACAATCAGGAGTGCATCAAGCGTCAGGTGGCCAAGTTCCTCGACTTCGAGTCGAAGGAGCCGAATGCTGCAATCATGGTTAATAACTACGACTGGATGAAGGATTTCACCTTCCTCGACTTCGCTCGTGAGGTTGGAAAGCACATCACCGTCAACTATATGATGGCCAAAGAGAGCGTGCAGCAGCGACTGAACGGTACAGCCCGCGACGGACTCTCCTTCACTGAGTTCACCTATCAGCTGCTTCAGGGCTACGACTTCCTCTATCTCTACCAGCACTACGGTGTGAAGCTCCAGCTGGGCGGCAACGACCAGTGGGGCAATATGACCACTGGCACTGAGCTTATCCGCCGCACACTGGGCAACGAGGTCGAGACCTTCGCCCTCACCTGTCCGCTGATCACCAAGAGCGACGGCAAGAAGTTCGGCAAGACTGAGAGCGGCAACATCTGGCTCGATCCCCAGCGTACCACACCGTATAAGTTCTACCAGTTCTGGCTCAACGTCAGCGATGAGGATGCCGAGCGTTATATCAAGATCTTCACCTCGTTGGAGAAAGACGTAATCGACGCCCTTATCGAGGAGCACAAGCAGGATCCGGGTCGTCGCGTACTCCAGAAGCGCCTGGCAGAAGAGGTAACAGTGATGGTGCACTCTCAGGAAGCCCTCGATGCTGCCATCGAAGCCAGCAGCCTCCTCTTTGGCAAGTCTACGAAAGAAGGACTGGAAAAGCTTGACGAGCAGACATTCCTTGATGTGTTCGACGGTGTACCGCAGTACGAAATCGGTAAGGACCAGCTCGGACAGCCTGCCATCGAGCTCTTCACGACAGTAGCTCCCGTCTTCCCCTCAAAAGGTGAGATGCGTAAGATGGTACAGGGCGGTGGCGTCTCTTTGAACAAGGAGAAACTCACCGATCAGAATCGTGTCATCACCCCTGATGATCTCATCGACGGCAAATATCTTCTCGCCCAGAAAGGCAAGAAAAACTACTATTTGCTCATCGTAAAATAAGATATGTTGGTGAAAATTTGGCGGTATGCCAAATTTTCACTAACTTTGCACCCGCATTTCTGGACGATGGTGTAATGGTAACACTACAGGTTTTGGTTCTGTCATTCCCGGTTCGAATCCGAGTCGTCCAACTCCCTCAAACATAGCAAACAGCCCTTGAAGCTTCTCTTACGAGAAGTAAAGAGAACGTATGCCCCACAGCACAAACAGGTGTATGGGGTAGAAGGCATAGAATACATACTTACCTATCGGTCCTGTTATAAACCCTCTCCGGCCGTTATATAAACTCAACACAGCGAAGCCTAGCATCTGTCCCAAGAAGAAATTGCGTGCTATCATACAGTAACCGACGAACAATCGGGATATGGGATGTGAGCGTAAGAGATAGAATACCCATACGAGCCCGATACCAGGCAAACTGCGGACGGGCTTTATCAGAATAGTCACTAAGATAATCGTGATAAGAGCCGCAGCGAGTTTAATCTTTTCTTCCTTGTAATGCTCCATTGCAAGCATTCCGAAGAAGGCTAACAGTAGAGTAAAACCTACATTGGTATGGGTATAGAAAAGGAAATGGTTGTGTATCAGACTGTATGGCAGCTGTGATATAATGGCAAAGATGGTCAGGTTACGGCCATATTTCCTCCTGTTATGAGTATAGACGAATCCTTCCACCAGAAGAAAGGCAAAAGTGATGAAAGCCACACGCCCAATAGTACGCATGGCGAAGTAAATCGTAGGGTGATCATGAAAATAAGGCAGGAATACAGCCGTGTGGTCAATTGCCATAGTAACCATAGCAATGACCTTCAGCCAACTACCGCTCAGGATTTTGTATTTGTCCATGAAAGAGTTATTATTCGTTGATGGTATCCGTACCCTTCATCAGTTCTTGATAGTCGTTCAGCATCTGCTGCTTTATAGACAATATCCCGACATCTCTCTCCTCCTTAAAACAAATATCGCGTAGGCTGCAGATCTTCAGTCTGTAACACAAAGGGTACAACGCGCATGTGTCACATTCCGGTATCTCCTCGCAATAGGCTCTCGATTGTTTGATGACCTCTTGATTCCAATTATCACTGTCTATATGTCCGAAGAAACGGTCTTCCAGATGGTGCTCGCACAGTCCTAAATGGCCGTCTGGCACAATCATCAGGGCATCTTCGCTGTCAACCATGCATCTGAACAATCTCAATCTTCTATTCAACTTTTCGGGCTTCGAGATTCCTAATTGATAACCATAGTTTATCAGGCGCTGGATTTCTCCCACTAGTGTAGCACGCTCTTCTGATGACAAAACTTTTGCTTTAGGACCAAACAGTTCAAATAAATGAAGGATATGAAGAGATAACCGGTCATAGTCCTTAAATCTATCAGCCAATAATCTGATGAGCTCCTCATGGTCTTGCACATTATCGTTACTGACATGCATTCTCACGATGACCTTAATACCAGCATGTAGTAACATCCCGATGTTGCCCAAAACCCGCAGGAAGGGACTTTGCCCGTTGCGATGAATATATGATTTGATTCGGTTATAGTTTTGTTCAGTTCCGTCTAAGGTAATAACCGCCTGATAGAGATGCCATAGCTGAGCGGCTTTTTCAACCATTTTTTCGCTGAACAGATAGCCGTTGGTGGTGATGCGCGAATAGAATTTCACATCATGCTCAGTGAGAATGGTGCAAATCCGGTCCATCACTTTGAAGTTATAGAGCGGCTCACCGCCAAACCAGTCTATCTGCACCTCTTCGTGCTCTCCTCGGTGGGTAATGATATACTGGGCCACCTTCTCTGCCGTCTCCATTGTCATATTTACAGGTTTTGTGCCCTGTTCGAAGCAATAGGCACAGCGGGCATTACACCCAGTGGTGGTTACAACAGTATATTTCCTGATACCCTTAGGACTCTGCTGTTTCAATTTGGAACAAAGCTTAAGGAATTTGCAGTACTTTTTGTCGTTGTGCTCCACTGGAACCAAGAACCAGTTCTCTATCAATCCTTCCACTTCCGTCAGGTTCCTGGCTTCCTCATGTGTGACGATGGCAAAGGCGCAGGTCAGCGTATTATACAGTAATACACCATCTTTAACCTCCTGCTGCAATACGTAGTGCATCAGCCGGTATGCCGTTTCTTCCTTCTTTTTCTGTAGTCCGATGATGGGTGGGCAAAGAATCTTCATAACTATCTATTTGGGAGGCTGCTTTTGCCTTTCTTGATGCAAAAGTATATAAAATAATGGATTAAAACAAGCTTTTCCCCACAAAAGTGACTTTTTAATGAGTGTTTCGCGATGTGAGGGATGTTTTGTATCCCTCACATATCCCTCACTTATGGGTCACATCAGGCAGACCTTCAACGAAATGATAATTTATGCGATGTCACATTTTTTCAAATTGTGCATACGAGTAGGTATTTGCTGCTATACTAAGAAAAACTTTCTGTATAACTATCGCGCAATTTTTCTATAGTGTAGTAGCAAAACACACCCTCTTTATGCACCAATCGTCCTGTACTAAATTTTCAGAAGCCTAAGAAATTGTTCGCGAGAGTTCATGTGAGAGTTCATGTGAGGGATAAGTGAGAGAAAAGTGAGAGATTTTTGAGATTCCTCACATCGCGAAATCCCTTTCTGCAAAGGCTTTTCCGAAGAAAATGTGAGAGATAGCAACTACTACATGATAGCCCCTCGTAGCCAACTAGATCGCCAACGAGCCGTAAGCAATCCCTATCGAAGAATACTGCTCCCTCCTATAGAGAATACAGCATACCCTACCGATATGTCGGCCCAGAGAGTTGGCACCAACCGCTCCTATCTCAGCCAGTATTTCTCACGTCAGGGCATCACATACAACACCTATATCAACAATCTACGCATCAAACACTTCATCAGCTGTTACGAGGAGAGCATCGCTGCCGGACAAACCGTCAGTGCCCAGCAGCTGGCCTATGAGAGCGGCTTCCGCAGCTACAGGACCTTCAGCCGTGCCTTCATGCAGCGCACAGGCCAGAGCGTGACGACTTGGAAGTGCGATACAGGGGGATACTTAGCCAAAAGGAATAATTTTTTAATTGATTTGGCTGATTATTACAAAAATATTTGGCCAAATGAATGGTTTTTGTTATCTTTGCGGCTGAAAATAAACAATATCGGTTATGATAGGACGCAAAATCGAATTTGAGAAACTGCAATCGGCCATGGATAAAGACAGGGCACAACTGATTGCTGTTTATGGCAGGAGAAGAGTTGGTAAGACATTTCTTATCAATGAGTTCTTTGAGGGTAAGTTCATCTTTAAGCACACAGCCGTATCTCCTGTGGATGATGCGACCAGGAAGAGGAAAAAGAACATACTGAAACTACAGCTTCAAGAGTTTTATTATTCCATGCGGACTTATGGTTTGGATAGCAATGAGCATGTTCCGACCAGTTGGCAGGAGGCTTTTTATATGCTGGAACAACTCTTGGAGAAGAAAGATGACGGCAAGCGTCAGGTCATTTTCATCGATGAACTCCCATGGATGGATACCCCCAAGGCAAATTTCATGCCAGCCTTCGAGCATTTCTGCAACGATTGGTGCCTTGCCCGAAAGAATTTCAAGATGGTGGTATGTGGTAGCGCAACGTCCTGGATACTGGACAAACTGATCAACAACAAGGGGGGGTTGTATGGAAGGGTGACGTTGCCCATCTATCTTTCACCATTTACATTGTATGAATGTCGCGAGTTCTTCAAGGCCGACGGCCTCCATTTCGATGAGTTCGATATTTGCCAAGCCTATATCGCTTTCGGTGGCATACCATTCTATCTGGACCAGTTCAGGAAAGGTTTGAGTCTGGCACAAAATATTGATGCTATCCTCTATGATATCAATGCTCCGCTCAAGGATGAGTTCGACCGACTGTTTACATCGCAGTTCTCACGTCCGGAGGAGTTACAACGCATTGTGACAACACTCGCTACGAAACGCATCGGTTTTACACGCGATGAACTTATCAAACGAGGCAAATTCTCTTCAGGAGGCACCTTGACAGAGAACTTGGCGGCTTTGCAGAAAAGCAGGCTGATTATGGAATACATCCCTTTCGGGGAATCGACTGCGAGATATAAAGTGGCTGATCCGTTCTGTATCTTTTATCTAAGCCATGTCCGAGGTAACACCGACAACCCCTCATACTGGCAGACGCATGAGAAGTCGCCCTCCGTCATCTCATGGATGGGTTTTGCTTTCGAGGATCTGTGCTGGACCCACATCAGGCAAATTAAACATGCCTTAGGAATTGACGGGGTGATTACAAAGGAATCTCCATGGAACATCCCTTCCGATTTTAAGATAGATATGATTATCAACAGGGACGACCGATTTATTTGTTTATGTGAGATGAAATTCACGCGAGGGGACTTCGAGGTCACAAAAAGTTACAACAAGACCCTTCTTGAACGAATGGAGCGTGTACAGGAGATTGTCGGGAACAAGAAAACTGTCATGTCAGTATTGGTAACCACATACGGCCTAAAAAGAAACGAATTTGCCTCCCGCTTCGACAGGATAGTCACTATGGAGGATTTGTTCCAGAAATAGATAACGAAGAGGAGAGTAATAAGATATCCGCCGAGATTCCCAAAAGGAGTTTCGGCAGTTAGCCCCCAAGCCTATCTGTTAGCCTCGCCAAATAAACAGAAAGTCAGTCGAAAATTTGGAATTCTCATTTATTCTCCTTATATTTGTAAATGATAACGCAAAAGTATACCAACAAATAATTTAAAAGTATACCAGTCCAAAAGAGCGCTGCAAATATACAAAGAGTTGGTTATACATTACTTGTTTTCTATTAATTTTTTGGTTCTGCGTCAATTTAGGTGATAAACATTTATTACAAAGTTTAACTATCTATCTGATAATCAATACATTAGTTAACATAATAAAGTTGTAGATGTGCGTATTTTTTCGTATCTTTGTATGTGAACTCAAAGTCGAAAAAGCGCCCATCTACAAGGCGCAAAAGTACAAAGAATTCTGGACTTACGCAAGTAATTGGCCAGATAAAATCAATCGTGAGTGAAAAATGTCATCAGTGGCATGTTGGTTTGTACGACATGGAGCGTGATGGCGAGTGTATAACCCTCTATGGACATACGATGGGACGGTCTGCCGTCTGCCCTTGCTGCGGTAAGCGATCGACAGCGCTGCACAGCTACCGTCTACGTAAAATCCAGTGCACTGAATTGCTTGGTTACCATACAACATTGGTGCTTGAGACGCGTCACATGATCTGTACCAATCCCAAATGCGACAAGAAGATATTTGCCGAGCCCCTGGCAATGACCCACCCCTATGGACGCCAGACCCATGAGGTGCAGGAGCGCATCCGTCATGAGTTTCTCGGGCAGACAGCCCGCAGGGCTTCAGAGACTTTGTCGATGCAGCATATACATGTCAGCGCATCGGCTTGCATCAGGGTGCTCCGACTGATGGGCAGGATAAACCCTGAGGTGCGCACCAGCGGATATGTCGGCATGGACGACTTCGCCAAGTGGAAAGGTCACAAGTACATGTGTGCCATCGTGGACCACTATACCCGGGAGGTGCTTGCCATCTTCGACTCCCGCTATGGGCAGGAGATCATTGACTGGCTCAAGTCGCACCCGGAGATCAAGGTCGTCACCCGTGACGGCAGTCAGTCCTATGCCTCCATTATCACAGCCGCCTCCAGCCTGATTATGCAGATATCCGACCGTTTCCACCTGATGCACAACCTGAAGAAGGATGCTGTGGAACCAATCAAGGCCCTTCTCGGGCAGAAGAGGATGAAGAAGCCGTATCCCTACCCCTCAGAAGATGAGGCATACAGGTACATCATGGGAGACATCCTTGAGATGGGCGATGCCAGGCACAGGAAGAAGGTCAAGACCTACTATGACGTGAGGCGTCCGAAGGATGAGGGGAAGGGCGTTGCTGAAACGGCAAGGCATCTGGGGATCAGGTCACAGAAGGTATATCAGGCACTGGGCACGGATATGTCCAAGGTACTCACTTCTGATCAGAAACAAGCAATGAAAGTGGCACGGGAGATGGCCAGGATCATCAGTGCTGGCTGCATTACATACACGGCTGTGGCGAAGAAACTCCTGGGAAAGGTGGAGTCTCATATCGTACACAAATGTATGCGGTCGGTAACGGAACGTTACAGGGTGCTCCGCGAGGAAGTGCGTATTCATAACAAATCCCTGGCCGATAAGGGGAAAACTGTCAGAATCAAGGCGGACAGTATTTGGAAATACATAGTTACAGGCGAAACGGAGTCCAAGAAACTGCTCAAGCTGCATGAGACACACCCTGAGGTGGACCAGATTATACAGATCTGTATCCGCTTCAGGAAGATGCTCCATGATGAGGAAGATGCACCGACCATAGACAACTGGATAGAAGATGCACAGAAATGCATGGTTAAAGAGATCAGGGACTATGCGGATTACATCAAAAAGGACAGGGATGCAGTCCTGAGGGCATGTCAGACACGTTTTAGCAACGGACTACTGGAAGGAACTGTCAACAAGGCCAAGGCCATCAAGAGGGGAATGTACAACAGGGCGAATGCCGATGTGCTTAGGGCTAAGATGATATACGCTGGCTTGAAATGGGACTGGAATTACCACCTAAATTGACGCAGAACCTCCCATTTATTCCAAAATTTCCATAGCCATTCTTACTAGTTCCTGATATGGAAGTCCGCCAATTACACGCTCTATGTCTCCCTCCTTCGTGATGAAGAATAGAGTAGGAATAGACTGGATGCGAGCGGCAGCAGCAAGAGCCTGGTTTTTGTCTACATCAACCTTCAGCACTTTGATACGGCCATCATACTCGTTGGCAAGTCGCTTCAACATAGGGGCGAGTGCCTGACAAGGGCCACACCATGTGGCATAGAAATCGATGATAACCGGTGTGACGCCTGTATAGTTGTAACCCCTGAGGTACTGCTGATAATCTTTGATATTCTCCATAATCGTTTGAATTTTTAATGTTTTAACGTCATAATCTTCGAAGGACAGGCCAGCGTGCATTTGCCGCATTTCAGACAGTCGGGATCGAGATAGCCTATTTCCTGACCACGGCTGTCATAAGGTGTGAGTTGCATCGGACAGACGCGGGCGCAACTCTTACACTTCATCTGACAGGCACTCGATACGTGAATGTTCGTAAAGGCCTTGGGCAGTGGTGCCTTCTTCGGAGCCACCCAGCGTGAGATAGTACCCATGGGACAGAACGAGCACCATGTGCGTGGCGCATAAATGAAACTCAGCGTAACACCGACAATGGTAGTCACCACGATAATCGTCCAGAACACGCGACCAATGCCACTCCACATAGCCATTCCGCCCTCGCTCCAGGGAACGGTTAATGTCAGTTGGATGCCGAACATGCTGAAGATAAAGAACACCATGAACAGGCGGAAACCGAAGGTACGCACAAATGCTGGTATTGGCTTGTGGGGTGAGTACTTCGACAACAGACGGTCGTACATGTTGCCGCGAGGACACACATTGCCACACCACCAGCGTCCCTTCCAGATGCTGGTCATCACAGGACCTATCATACAAATGAGCGCAATGAGTCCCACAACGGGATAGAACCACCCTATTATTATATACGCGATGATGATCCAATAGAGATTTAATCCTGGTGTCGCAAAGTGGCGATGGAAAGTCTTTTTCTGTTGCATATTCCTTATTAATTCTTAAATTCGGTGCAAAGGTACGAAGAACATAATAGACAAACGAATTATTTTATCTATCTTTGCATCGATCATATCTATCATTAAAGAAGTGTATGACCCTACAACAACTGAAATATATCGTGGCCATCGACCGCCAGCGCAACTTCGCCAAGGCTGCCGAACAGTGTGGAATTTCACAGCCTACACTCAGCGCCATGCTTGTGAAACTGGAAGAAGAACTCGATGTGCGCATTTTCGAGCGCAGCAACAAACTCGTCACTCCCACAGCGGCTGGCGAAAAGATTATCCGACAGGCTGAAAAAGCGTTGGCCGAGGCAGAACGCATTACAGAACTCGTAGCCGAAGACAAGGGAGCCGTCAATGGTGAGCTGGCACTCTCAGTCGGTCCTACCATCGCGCCTTATATCCTGCCTAAGTTCATTCGTCATTATGTGGAAAACTATCCCACCGTAAAACTTTCTATCCGCGAGATGAAGGCCGACGTGATGCTTAGCGAACTGCTGCTGGGGCACATCGATGCTGGTATAGCCATCAGTGGCAATTCGCGTCAGGGCATCCTTGAAATACCGCTATACACAGAGCGGTTCATGGTCTATCTGGCTGAAAGTTGTTGGCGCAAGTTGCCCGTGTTCAAACCCGAAAATCTGGAACACGAGAAGATGTGGATTATGAAGGAGGCACAGTGCTTGCGTGAGAGTGCCTTTAGTTTCTGTAAGGCACGTACCAAAGGCAATCGCGTGTACGAGGCTGGCAGTATCGAGACGCTGATCCGCATCGTTGATGAGAACGGTGGCTTCACCATTATCCCAGAGATGCATCTGCCATTCCTTTCCGATCGTCAACGGGTGAACGTGCGTCGCATAGAAGGTGACTATCTCTCACAGCGCCGTGTGTCGCTCTACATCCGCGAGGACTACATCCGCCAGCGCATGCTCAACACCATTACAGAAACGCTCCTCCGATTTATGCCTGATGGGATGATGGAAGAGCAGATTGTGAAGTACGGGATTAAGCTATGAGATCAATAGTGGAGATAAGATATGGATGTGCCGGCCTTCAACACGGATAACACCTTCCTGTTTCAATTCGTTCAGACAGCGCAATAGCGAATATTTCTGTATGCCGAAGTGATCGGCCAGTTCTTGCCGTGACAAGGGTAGAATAATATTCTTGGTCTGTTGAAGCCTGCTCTGCTCTATCAGGTAAAGACTTACTTTCTCGCGTACACTCATGGAAAGCATGCGAACTTTCTTAGTCAATTGAGCAATGATGTTTGATAGCAATTGTAAATAGTTTCTCATTATTCTCTGCTCGCTATGAAATAGCTTTTCAAGATCGGTAGGCGATAGACGTAAGATACTGGTGTCACTAGTGGCCTCGACTGTCACGGGGTAATGATTGTCTATGGCAAAGAGAAAAGCAGGAGCCAACAGTTTGCCTGACTGATGGGCTGCCATTCTGATAATACGTCCAGAGGGGCCAGTGATGTATGCCACCATCTCGCCGCTGATAATGATGTCGGCATATTGGCAAACAGAACCAGCACAAGCCAACATATCGCCTTTGTGAAAACGGATGACCCGATAATGCACTGTGTGCATCAGGTCGATGATTTCCGACTCTTCTAAGTCTTTGAATAACGGGCATTGTTTCAGCCCATGTAAGGTGTCGATATCCATAATTGCCACAAAGATAAGGAAATAATGTGAATTATTCTAAAAATTAACACGAATTATAGGGTTTGGGGCACAAATGTTACCAGACCATATCCCCATAAATGATTATATTTGCCGCAAAACTTGAATAATCTACGTATGAGTTGGAAAAAGTTATTATCACTTAAAGATATATTCTCATACAGGCAGAAAGTAGGTTTGCTGGTCGTGGCGGGTGTGGTCTGCGGACTTGGCGGACTGTTTATGTACCTGCTCAGGGCACATACCTATTTTATAGGTGACAATCCGTCGGCCTGCGTCAACTGCCATATCATGACACCCTATTATGCCACGTGGAGCCACTCCTCGCATGGACGTGATGCCACGTGTAATGATTGTCATGTGCCTCACCAGAACCTGGGATTCTACTACGGCTTCAAGGCTATGGACGGACTGAAGCACACAGCTTACTTCGTGACACACTCTGAACGGCAGGCCCCGATGGCCGAGGCACTGACAGGACAGGTGGTGATGGAGAACTGCATCCGCTGTCACACCCAGTTGAATCAGGAGTTTGTGAAGACGGGGCGCCTGAGCTACATGCAGCAGCAGACCCAAGGAGGCAAGGTGTGCTGGGACTGTCATCGCAACGTGCCCCACGGCGGTATGAACTCGCTGATGGCTACACCGAATGCGGAGTTTGTGACGCCATTACCGCCGTCACCCGTTCCAGATTGGTTGCAAGGAATGCTTGGCAAATGAAAAGTGAATAATTATAAAAGAAGATATTATGGCAAAGACATTAAAGAAATGGCAAGGGTGGGTTCTGTTTTTAGGCTCAATGGCTGTGGTCTTTGTACTGGGACTGCTCGTCTCGTCGTTGATGGAGCGCCGTGCAGAAGTAGCAAGTGTGTTCAACAACAAGCGCACTGTGTTTGAAGACAGTATTGTGGCCCAGAATGAGAAGTTCAAGACTGACTATCCGCGTGAGTACGAGACGTGGGCAAAGACCGAGGACACCTCGTTCGAGTCGAAGTACAACGGTTCTGAGGAGGTTGACGTGCTCGAACAGCGTCCAGAGATGGTGGTGCTGTGGGCAGGCTATGCCTTCTCGCGCCATTACAACACACCTCGCGGACATAAGCATGCCCTGGAGGATATGCGCAAGATTCTGCGCACGGGCAATCCGGGTATCGATGGCGACGGTGACATGCAACCAGCTACATGCTGGACGTGTAAGGGTCCTGATGTGCCTCGCATGATGCGCGAACTGAGTGACAAGAAGTCTGTGTTCGATCCTGCTAACTTCTATGCCAAGAAGTGGAGTGAATTGGGTGCTGAAGAGATGAACGCCATCGGTTGCTCCGACTGTCACGATGCCACGACGATGGATTTGCGTCCTGCCCGTCCTGCGCTCTATGAGGCGTTTGCCCGCAGAGGACTCGACGTGAAGAAGCAGACTCATCAGGAGATGCGCTCGCTGGTGTGTGCCCAGTGCCATGTGGAGTACTACTTCATCAAACCCGATGATCCCAACAATCCCGGCAAGGCCAATTACTTGGTATTCCCACACGACAAGGGGCTGACCTGCGAGGCTGCTGAGGAGTATTACGACTCAATCGACTTCTATGACTATATCCATGCCGTATCAAAGACGCCTATCCTGAAGGCTCAGCATCCAGGTTACGAGATTTCACAGCACGGCATCCATGCTCAGCGTGGCGTGAGCTGTGCCGACTGCCACATGCCGTATAAGCAGGAGGGTGGCGTGAAGTACAGCGACCACCAGATTATGTCGCCGCTGGCCAAGATCGACCGCACCTGCCAGACCTGTCACCGTCAGGATGCCGAGACGCTTCGTCAGAACGTGTATGATCGTCAGGACAAGTGTACGGAGATCCGCAACCGTGCTGAAAAGGAGTTGGCCCGCGCCCACTTCGAGACTAAATTCATCATCGACAAGGGTGCTACCGAGGCTGAGTTGAAGCCCATTCAGGCCCTGCTGCGCAAGAGTCAGTGGCGTTGGGATTATTCGATTGCCTCGCATGGAGCTACCTTCCATGCACCACAGGAGGTTATCCGACTGCTGGCTGCCTCTATCGACTATGCCAAGGAGGCCCGTATCCTCATTGCCCGCACAGCTGCCAAGTATGGACACACCGGCGAGATTCCTGTACCCGACTATTCTACGAAGGTTAAGGCTCAGCAGGCTATCGGTCTCGATATGCAGAAGTTGAACGAGAAGAAGCAAAAGTTCCTCGACGAGATTGTTCCCAAGTGGATTGACGAGGCCAAGAAAAATGGCAAGTTAATTGAAATCTGATGTGGACTAAACCATACGGAATGAAAGAAGGCTTCCTCATTGGAGGAGGCCTTATCATTGCTGGACTGATGCTTGAACTGAGCAGTGGTCCTGTCGATTGGGATGCCTTCCGCTGGCCTATCAATGGCATTGTACTGGCAGGAGTTCTCGCGTTTATCGCAATCATCTTCCTGCTGAGGGAACGGGTGTATGGCTTACAGTTCATCGGCACCTATAAGGCCGCGATACCCGCACTGGTCTATGCCGTTGTACTCACCATCATTATGGGACTGACGCGGCAGGAAGTGAATGGAACGTGGCTGAACAATATGCTGTCGTTCTGGCCCTTCGTACTGATATATGTGTATGTTGCCGTCATTCTCGGGCAAATCATTCTCCGACGGACGTTGCATTTTAACAGTTGGCATCGCGATATTCCCTTCTTGCTGAACCACCTCGGACTGTTTCTCGCGCTGACTTCCGCAACATTGGGCAATGCCGACATGCAACGGCTGAAGATGATTACGGTGAAGGGAGAACCCGAATGGCGTGCGCTGACCTCACAGCAGCAGATTGTGGAGATGCCCATCGCCATCGAACTGAAGGAGTTTATCATGGAGACGTACGATGACGGCTCGCCCCGCCGCTTTGTCTCCGACATTCAGATTCTGACGAAGACAGGCAAGAACATCCAGACCACCGTCGAAGTGAACAAACCCGTAGAGGTGGACGGCTGGAAAATTTACCAGTACGGCTATGACACGCAGATGGGTACCATGAGTCAATACTCGATACTGGAACTGGTGAGCGACCCGTGGCTGCCGCTGGTTTATACCGGCATTTATATGATGCTCGCCGGAGCTGTATGTATGTTTATTCTTGGGGGGAGAAAGCGCGTATGACTTGGGAACAATTTATATATTTCGCAATAGCAGCAGTCTTGCTGTGGTTCGCCCCACACGTCATCGTCTATATGTTCGCATACGCCGTATTAGGTGCTTCGACAGTGATGGCACTCTATCTGCTATTTTTCAAGAAAAACGGCATTGCTGACGAAGAATTCAACATTACGAATAATCTTGTGTATGTCGACCTGGCCTTTATGACTATCGGCATGCTCTTCGGTGCCTTGTGGGCCAAGGAGGCTTGGGGACATTACTGGTCGTGGGACCCTAAGGAGACGTGGGCCGCCATCACCTGGTTCGCCTATCTGGTGTATGTACATTACAGACAGATACCCACTCATAAGCCAAAGCTCGCTTTGTGGTTACTGCTCATTTCCTTCGTACTATTACAGATGTGTTGGTGGGGTATCAATTACCTGCCCGCCGCCCAAGGCTCCAGCGTCCATGTCTATAGTTTGCCGTCGTGAACTGACTTTACTTCATTATCTTCCATATCGTTTCATTCTTTTCTCAAACTTAAACAGACCGTCCTCCTGGTCAAACTGCTCAGGCATATTGGGGTCAGGGTAATGCTCATTGAAGCGCTCGACCTCTGGTCGCTTGCTACCGAAGGGACGCAAGAACTCTACGGCATGGAATCCGCAGCGGTTGATGTAGAAGTGGATGTTGCGGCGGTCGAAATACGGGGTACAGGTTTCCCAGACTTCTATCTCCGGATGTATCGCCTCTATGGCTTTCCAGATGGACTGGCCGATACCTTTGCTCTGAACACCCACCTTCACATAGAGGAACGCCAATTCGCCTCTGTGTTCAGCTTTATCGATGGCAATGATGGCACCGCCCACACGCTGACCATCCTCGCTGATGGCTTCGTAAGCTTCGGCACCTTCTGCCTCTAATGACTGATAGAAGTCCTTATCAGGTAAAACCTGCCATTGGCTTAAATCGTCGTCGGCATCCTCATTTTCATGACAATGAGATTTGAAACCGTGCTCGAAGGCCTCTTGCATCTCTTCCTTGAAAGCGATGGTATGCTCCTCAGAGAGCCTGATAAGTTGAACTATGTAATCTGCAAAATGCTCTATCATAATTCCTATTCTTGATTTAATTGCTCTTCTAAGAATTCTGCTGCATCGGCTACACAATCAGGACATTCACGAAGTACCACCTTTGTTCCGACACCTTTCAAT
>JAEEGG010002476.1_pt1 | contig 47543 bp, 40 predicted proteins | sample 9134161 | NCBI WGS metagenome assembly JAEEGG01 (sample SAMN16246543, study PRJNA631951) | gut metagenome | biome: gut microbiome; feature: rumen; material: CR-attached | host: Bos | place: Iran: Karaj | collected 2018-10
GTATTTAACCGCACTCCGCTCACGTACAGAATACCTTTTAGGACCATCTCTGCCAGAGTCTTCAACAATAGTATTAACCGGTCTTTTAACCTTTCTGATTTCTTCAGGAACCTTCATAAAAACACCTCTTATATATAGTCCGTATTATATCATAAACGGACTAATAAAGACATAAAAAAATGATAATTTTGCAAAGAAATCACTAACTTTTACGATAAAACAGGAGTTAAAAAGGCAGATTATTTCCAAAAAACAGGGGAAACAGATGAATTTTTGATATGATTTGAAAAGAAAAGACCTCAGAACAAGAAGGTTTCTATAGTCCTGAGGTTTGTGAAAGTTTTAATTGAACATGCCGCATAATATTATTACTTAAGCCGGGTGAGTTTCTGTCACTCTGCTTTTGGTCATTTCTTCAGTAAAGGTGGTTTCAGGAAACAGGTAGCGGATCATGGGATCAATAAGTAAAATCCAAAAAGACGGAATATCACTGCGTATGCTTTACTCCTGGCTTATTGTGATAGCTGTCATCATTTCTGCACTTATGCTCTACTCCACATTCCACCTGTCCTCCTCCTTCCGTCACCTGTCCGATGCAGTCAACGAGCACATGGAACTCCAGAGAGCAGCCGATGATCTCATGGCAGCCTCTGACTACCTTACGGAGAATGTTCAGCGCTTCTCAGTTACAGGCAATCCTCTGTACATGGACAACTACTTTCACGAAGCCAACGTTGTAAAACGCAGAGAAAAAGCCATTGAAAAAATGGCGGATCATCCGAATGGCGCATCGGCACTTGAAAGCATGAAGTCTGCACTGCAAGCATCAAGAGAACTGATGCTTCAGGAGTACTATGCCATGAAGCTCACGGTGGATGCCAGAGGTCTGACAGAATATCCCGATATACTCGACACAGTAACACTCAAGAAGGATGACATCAGTCTCCCCGCTGATCAGAAAATGAAACGGGCAGCGGAAATGCTCTTCAGCGAGGATTACTACTCAATGAAGGACAGCATCCGCAGCAACATGAAAATCAGTCTCGAAGAGGTCAAGAAATTCACGCTGAAAACTGAGACAAAATCGGCCCAAAAGCATCTTTTCGAACTGCATGCGGTTCGTTCAATTATTGCCATTGAAACAATATGCATCATTTTCATGATCTGGCTGACCTCATATCTCGGCATCAGGCCCATACTCAGAGCGGCGGAACAGATAAAGAACGACTGTCCGATTCCGGTTTCAGGATCCAACGAATTCAGATATCTGGCCAGAAACTACAACAAAATGTACGATGTCTACCGCAAGAGCGTGGAACACCTGAACTATAAGGCATCCCATGATGAACTCACCGGGGCATACAACCGTGCGGGGTACGATCTGCTGCTTTCAGGCATAGATCTGAAAACAACATATATGCTGCTGATTGATGTGGATAATTTCAAGGGGATTAATGATACCTACGGTCATGACACAGGAGACAGGATCCTGAAGAAAATCGTATCCACGCTTAACCGTAACTTTCGCTCTGACGACTACGTATGCCGGCTCGGCGGGGACGAGTTTGTGGTGCTGATGGTTCATGCAGATGAAACACGTCAGGAGCTCATAGCAACCAAAATCAGAAATATCAACACTCAGCTGGCGGATACATCAGACAATCTGCCCCAGACATCCGTCAGCGTCGGCATAACACACGGAACAAAGGTTTCCGACCCGCTTGATCTCTATAAAAGTTCGGACAAGGCTCTGTACGAAACCAAGCGCAACGGCAAATCAGGCTATACTTTTTTCTGACTGCTCCTGTCAGCACTGTCCCGCAGTCTGTAAATATTTGCTACTGATCACATTTTAAACTATAATTTCCACGCTAAAGGCTTTTAAACTTGGTGTACGAGGAAATTTAAATGAATTTGTGCAGAATAGCCGCTGCGGCTCTCGCCTTCTTTTCTCTCACAGCTTCAGCTGTAGACTATGATCTTTTCGGTGATGAGCGGCTTGTCGGTCAGAATTTCAACTACACAATCCCGAAGGGGAAAAGTTCCCTTGAGGATATTGCAGCCATGACGAATCTCGGTCTTTCCAACATGATGGAGGCCAATCCTTTTGTCGATCCCTATCTTCCGCCTCCCGGCACAGTGCTTCTTATTCCGCATCAGCTGATTCTCCCGAAGACACAGCACAGCGGCATAGTAATCAACTCGGCTGAAATGCGTCTTTACTATTATCCGGCCAATTCCTCAAAGGTTATTGTACTTCCTATAGGAATAGGTCAGCTGGGCAAGGATACCCCGGTAAACTGGGTGACAAAGGTAGAAAGAAAAAAGGCGGGGCCCACCTGGACTCCAAGTGCAAAGGTAAGAGCGGAATATGCAGCTCAGGGTGAGATTCTTCCTGCCGTGGTGCCTGCCGGAAAAGATAATCCAATGGGACTTTTCGCCCTTTATGTAGGAAGAATGTATGCAATACACGGCACCAACGCCAGCTTCGGCATAGGTCTCAGAGTAAGTCACGGATGCATACGTCTCAGAGATGCGGATATAGAATGGCTGTTCAACAACGTGCCTGTAAATACAAGAGTGGAATTTATCAATGAACCAATCAAGGCCACGGTCGAACCTGACGGTTCCAAATACCTGGAGGTGCATCAGCCCCTGTCCACCACCTTCAGCGAACTTACATCAAGGGAAGATGTGGAATTCAAGTACATACCGGAAGATGTAAGAGAAATTATCAGCAGTCCCGACGTAGATCCCGCCATCGTAGAGAGAGCCTTCAGCGAGCGTCGGGGCATACCGGTTAAAATCAACGGATTCTCCTTCTGATCGCATGCAGCATCAGACTGAAAATTCAGGATCGGAAACGCCCGTCCCATACAGTCAGAGCCGCTGATCTTATGGGTTTTCTTCCCCGCATGGGTTATAATTTAACTTGATTCAAACATACAATCGCCGCGACATGGCGTTTTTTTAAACGGTTAAAGCAAAATGTCCAATACTCAAGAATTATATAATCCGCAGTCCATTGAGCCTGCAGTACAGAAATACTGGTCTGACAATCATACCTTCAAGGCCAGTGAAAACACCTCCAGGGAAAAGTTCTACTGTCTTTCCATGTTCCCCTATCCGTCAGGCAGACTCCATATGGGACATGTCAGAAACTACACCATAGGCGATGTTATCGCCAAGTTTCAGCGTCTGAACGGCAAGGAGGTTATGCAGCCGATAGGATGGGACTCCTTCGGTCTTCCTGCCGAAAATGCAGCTCTGAAGAACAGCACAGCCCCGGCAAAATGGACCTATTCAAATATTGATTACATGAAAAACCAGCTGAAAATGCTGGGCTTTGGCTATGACTGGGATCGTGAAATCACAACCTGCCGCCCCGAATACTACAAATGGGAGCAGTGGTTTTTCACTCAACTTTATAAAAAGGGTCTGGTATACAAGAAATCCACATCCGTAAACTGGTGTCCGCATGATCAGACTGTTCTTGCCAACGAGCAGGTGCAGGACGGAAAATGCTGGCGTTGCGACACGCCTGTGGTAAGAAAGGAAATTCCGCAGTGGTTTCTCAGGATCACCGATTATGCAGAAGAACTTCTTGCAGATATTGACAAGCTTGACGGCTGGCCGGAAATGGTTAAAACCATGCAGAAGAACTGGATCGGCAAATCCGAAGGTCTCACCATAGAATTCGACATTGAGAACAGCAGCGAGAAGCTGGAAATCTACACCACCAGACCTGATACACTCATGGGTGTCACCTATGTGGCAGTGGCTGCCGCTCATCCTGTTGCAGTAAGGGCAGCGAAAAACAATCGCGAGCTTGCCGCTTTTCTGGAGGAATGCACCGCAACAAAGGTTGCAGAAGCTGAAATCGCCACCATGGAAAAGAAGGGTATGCCAACCGGAATCTTTGCGGTTCATCCGATCAGCGGAAAGAAGGTTCCGGTAATGGTGGCCAATTTCGTACTGATGGAATACGGAACCGGTGCGGTAATGGCAGTTCCGGCCCACGATCAGCGCGATTACGATTTTGCGAAGAAATACAATCTGGAAATTGTTCCGGTAATAAGACCGCAGGATCAGACCGAAGCGGATGTATCAAAGGAAGCATTCGTGGAGAAAACCGGTATCGTATACAATTCCGGCGAGTTTGACGGTCTTGATTTCCACGGTGCATTCAATGCCGTTGCAGATAAAATCGAAGGCATGAACAAGGGACACCGCACAGTGAACTACAGACTGAGAGACTGGTCTGTATCAAGACAGAGATACTGGGGAACCCCTATCCCTGTGCTTAACCTTGACGACGGTCAGGTTGTTCCGGCTCCTGAAGATCAGCTTCCGGTAATCCTGCCTGAGGATGTGACCATGAACGGTGTTCAGAGTCCGATAAAAACAGATAAAACCTGGGCGGAAACATCCTTTGAGGGCAGACATGCTCTCAGGGAAACAGACACATTTGATACCTTTATGGAATCATCATGGTATTACGCCAGATACTGCTGCAGCGATTTCAGTGAAGGAATGCTGGATCCTGAAAGAACGAACTTCTGGCTTCCTGTAGATCAGTACATCGGCGGCATAGAGCATGCCTGCATGCATCTTCTCTATGCAAGATTCTTCCACAAGCTTCTCCGGGATGCAGGTCTTGTCAGCTGTGACGAACCTTTCAAAAAGCTGCTCTGCCAGGGTATGGTTCTTGCGGATGCCTTCTATTACAATGCCGATGACGGCTCAAAGGTTTGGGTAAGTCCTCTAGATGTCAAAACAACAAGGGATGAAAAGGGACGCATCATCAGTGCCGTATCCTCCGACGGACATCAGCTTGTCCATGCCGGAATGACAAAGATGTCAAAATCAAAAAACAACGGTATTGATCCTCAGGCCATGGTTGAGCTTTACGGCGCCGATACGGTAAGACTGTTCATGATGTTCGCCTCTCCCGCCGAGCTGACACTGGAATGGAAGGAGGAGGGAGTCGAGGGAGCCCAGAGATTCCTCAAAAAGCTGTGGAATACTGTCATGGCAATGCTGCCGTACAAAGATCTGAAACTGGATCTGAAAAGTCTCACCGACAGTCAGAAGGATCTGCGCCGTGAACTGCACAAAACCATAGCCAAAGTCACTGACGACATCGGCCGCCGCCAGACCTTCAATACGGCCATAGCCTCCATCATGGAGCTTCTGAATGCCATGAACAGATCAAGCCAGGAGACTGATCAGGACAAGGCACTGATTATCGACATCATCAACCATGTAGTTCTCATGCTGTATCCGATAACTCCTCACATATGCTTTGCTCTGTGGGAGAAGCTGGGACACGCAACCCATATTGATGATGAAGTCTGGCCGGTTGCTGATGAAAGTGCACTGAAGGCCGAGAATATGCTTATTGTTGTTCAGGTGAACGGCAAGGTGAGAAGCAGACTCAGTATTGCAGCAGGTGCTCCAGAGGAGGAGGTTAAAAGCACAGCTCTTGCCGATCCTGCAGTAATCAAACACACCGAAGGAAAGCAAATCAGAAAGGTTGTTTATGTTCCGGGCAAACTGCTTAACATCGTAGCCGCCTGACAGCAGCCGCGCATGCTTTCCCCTGATCCTCATTGTTCACGCTGATGAGGATCTTTTTGGGGTTATACCTGCCACAGGACATTTTATTTGTACACTTTATTTATGCGCAGTTACTTATGAAAAGCAACGGACATATATTCACCATCTGCATTCTGGTTATGACTGTGTTCATCAGTGCATGCAGTTTCCGCCTGCGCGGACTGGATCAGAGCAGTGTAACGACAAAATACTCCAGCATTTATCTCAGAGGAGATTCCGAATCACTGCTCTACCAGGAACTCTATGCCAGACTCAACACCCTGGGACTTCCTCTGGTAGATCAGGTCGGTGAAGGAACCGTGATTATCGCCTTTTCGGGACCTAAAATAAAGAAGTCACTGCTGTCCGTGGACAGTCACTCCCAGGACGTGGAATACTCCATCAGCAGCAAAACCGTATATTACTTCATCGACGGCGGAATTCCGGAAAAGGATCAGAAGCCGGTCCGCAGACTTTCAGGTCACTCGAGAAATCACCTTAACAAAAACGACGAGGTGCTAGGATCGGCCAATGAGGCGGAGATTATTGAAAACGAGCTGGTAAAACAGACCGCAGAGGATATTTACATTCAGTTTCTGAGACTGTAGCAGTGGAACTCAAAAATATAGATTTAGCCGCAAATCTCTACGACCATCTCCAGAGGAACGGTACAGCCGGACTGATCCTGCTTCTCGGAGATGATTTCTACATACAGTCATCACTGGCTGGGGCTGTTGAAAGGTACTACACCGAAATCTGCGGCAGCAACATAATCCGGCTGAATGCAGATTCAGCCCAGTGGTCGGATATCGAAACAAGCATCTGCTGTTTTGACATTTTCTCCCCGAACAAACTAGTTGTACTTTCCGGTGCCGACACGGCCAAGCTCAAGGAACTGTCCGGTCACAGCAATGAACTGACGGATAATCTCGGCGGCGATAAAATACTTCTGGTTCTGGGACCGCATCTTAAAAAGGATACCCTGAAAACAGGCTGGTTCACCAAACTTAAGGATGTTCCTAACTATACTGTCCAGTTCTATCCGCCCGAGATCAGCAGGTTTCCAAGATGGCTGGTGCAGGAAGCTGCATATTTCGGGTTTTCTCTCGATATGCGTGCCGCCTGTCTTCTGGCTGAATCATATGAAGGCAATATCGGAGGTGCCGTTCAGACCATAAAAACCATCGGAATGCAGGGAAAAAACAGGATTGCCGACAGCGATGTCATGCCTTTCCTCAGTCAGAGCACCAGATTCGCAGTTTTTGAGATTTCCGACGCCCTTCTTGCGGAGGACAGCTACCGCAGTCTGAAAATTCTCCATTCCCTGGAAACACAGGGAGACTTTACTTCACTGCTTCTTGCCGAACTGAATAAAATGCTGAGTCTGATTATGAAACTGAAGCAGTCCGAGGAAACCGGCGTCCAGCCTCAGAGTCTTTTCAGAGCCTACGGTATTATTCTCCAGACGAAACAGAACCAGTACTACAACGTGGCTAAACGGATGCCGGTACCGCACCTGAACAACCTGCTCAAACTGTTTGCTCTCATCAACCGCACAAGAATGACCTTTGACAACGCCCAGACCATGAGGTATCTGGAGGTGTTCACCGCATTCTTCAGCAGTCCCCGGGATCTGGAAAAATTTCTGATCGGAACAGCGGCATCAAATCCATGAAGACACCAGTCGGAATTTTAGGAGGAACCTTCGATCCGCCTCATCTCGGCCACACCACTGTAGCTTCTGAGATAAAGAAAATACTGGGACTTGAGACCGTATATCTGATGCCGAACCATATTCCTCCCCACAAGGCTCCGGCATCAGCCACGGATGAACACCGTGCGGCCATGGTAAAGCTGATCTGCAGTCACAGCAGTGATTTCAGATATCTTGATACGGAAATTCGCCTCGGAAAAACGTCCTACCTGTCTGAAACCATGATCCATCTTGCAGAAGACCCTGATTTCAGCCGGAAATCAATTTTTTTCATCATCGGTGCCGATTCTCTTGTTGCACTGCATAAATGGCACAATCCTGATGAAATTTTCAGATACTGCAACATGGCCGTGGCATCAAGACCCGGATATGACACGGATCTGTGCGATGAACACATCAGAAAAAGAATCGTATCCCTGAATAAGCTAGATCCGGAAAAAAACGGTCAGATAGTGCTGACAGAAACATCTCTCATCAGGGTATCATCAACCATGCTGCGAAACAATCCTGCCGGCATCAGTCCGGATACTGTGGATCCGATGGTGGTGGATTACATCAGAAGGAACAATCTGTACCATGCTTAACGGTCTGAGAGTGGCTGTGGTTATACCCTGCTTCAAAGTCAGAGCCCAGATCCTGGAGGTGCTTTCCGGAATACCTCCCGAGATTGACGAAATAATATGCGTCGATGACGGATGTCCCGATCACAGCGGCAGTTTTATTACAGAAAACTGCAGGGATCCGCGGCTTACAGTACTGTTCAATTACAGGAATCAGGGAGTTGGAGGTGCCGTAATGACCGGCTACCGTCACTGCATCCAAAGGGATCGGTTTGATGTTGTGGTAAAACTCGACGGAGACAACCAGATGGATCCTGCCAGAATACCCGATCTTCTGAAGCCTGTTCGTGAAGGACTGGCAGGCTACAGCAAGGGAAACAGATTCGGCAATCTCAGAGTCATACATAAAATGCCTCTGCCGAGACTGCTTGGTAATCTCGGCGTATCTCTGATCTGCAGGTTCTCATCAGGCTACTGGCACATACAGGATTCTGCCAACGGCTATACGGCAATATCCACGGATGTACTCAAAAATCTGCCCCTGGACAAAATCAGCCGCAACTATTTTTTCGAAAGCGATATGCTCTGCCATCTCTATTATCTCCGTACTGCCGTGACAGAAGTAGGCATGGACGCCAGATACGGCAGTGAAACCAGCAACGTAAATGAATTAAGAGAAATCATTATTTTCGCATTTATGCACGCAAAACGGTTTCTCCAGCGTATTTTCAGAATGTATGTAAGAAAGCCGGCGGCTGGAACAATTCCGCTCGTCCTGGCTGCCGCAGCTTCTGCTGCGGTTCCGGTCATGCTTATGCTCGGCAAAGACATGACCGGCATCCTGCTCTGTACTGCTATCGCCATTCTGTTCCTTGTCATATTTTTTATTTTTGACTTATCAGGAGAGCCCCGGGGGGCATGCAGGCGGCAGTCTGCGAATAATCAGGAAGCAAAAAATTCCTGACATGCAGATGAACCAGCAGTTCAAAAAAAATCTGAACAAAACGTAAAATTTAAGCTCAACCTCCTTAAAGGATGTTAAATACTGCCAGGATCAGTCCGGATGTCTGTCAAAAGTCTGCGGGGGATCCTGAAACCGAAAATTTGATGTTCCCGCAATTTCTTATAAACCGGGACTGGAAAAGACGAGGCAGATCATGATCTATCTTGGTGCAATACTGTGCGGCATAGGGCTGGCATTCGGACAACTGCTTTTTAAACTGTGTGCCAACTCCTACAGAGATGCGGGAACTGTTTTTGAAGGGCATGTACTGATTTACTTTATGAGTTCGGTCACCTTCTACGGATTCATAACCCTGCTCTGGATCTGGCTTCTGAGCAGGGCGGATCTCGGCAGGCTTTATCCGTTTATGGCTCTTGCCTTTGCCGTGGTTCCGATTCAGAGCTACTTTATCCTCGGAGAAACCTTCTCAGTAAGATATTTCATCGGCATTGCCCTGATTATGATCGGAATTACACTGACAGTATGGCAGGCTGACACTCCACACGACTGAAGTCGCGGGATTACTGCTTCAGCGATTACTGCGCTGCTGCGAGAGCTTTAGTTTTACACAGTCTCAGCAAACGTAAATTTCCGTATCTCCTGCAGTATTTGCCTGTATTCATACTACTGACATCATGAATATATGGTATCATTTATGCAAACTTTCGCAGATGTATGTCACTGTATATCAATAATTAAAAGGTTCCGGTTATCATTCTCGCGGCTAAAACCGCGGGTTTTCCCGCAAGCAATGGGTTATAAGACATGGCAATAGTATTCATTACCATCATGCTTCTGTCCGTCAGTTTGCTGGGCAGACTGACCAACGCCCTGCTCTTTGCAAAAATACTGAAGGCTCAGCAGACCAGAACCCTACAGTGGATAGCTCTGGACTACACCACCGGCTGCTCGGTGCTCATCATTCTTGCCCAGCTGCTGCTTGCTCTTGGCAAATACACGCCCCAGCTTGCCTTCGGCGGTCTTGTTCTGCTGATTTTTATTGAAGTAACGCTTCTGATCTACAAGGAAAAAACCGAATATCTGGGGATCAGTTATCAGTATCTTCTGGCCATAATTTTTCTCGGTCTTGCAACGACTCTGATAAGCGTGCATCACCCGGGATTCTGGGATGACACCTCATACCATCTTATAGTATCCCGGGATCTGGCAAGAAACGGTGATCTGACTCCGAACCTGTTTCTCCGCTATCCGTTCTCACCGTTCAATGTGGATATTCTGTTCTCCCTCTGTTTTTTTGCCACTGACTTCAACCCGGATACCAGCGTCTACTACTGTCAGGCTCTTGCCAATGCACCACTGTTTTTTATCATTCTTCTGCTGGCAGCAAGCATTCAGCAGTTCACCAGAAGTCTAAGCTGTCTTCTGATTGGTCTTACCCTGTTTGTAGCTCTCAGAAAAACCTCCGTGACGGTCCACACAGGATATGCATATGTGGATTATGCCGCTGCTCTTTTTACCTTCTCGGCATTCTACTACCTTATGGTCATCCGCCATCACCGGCATCTTTTTCTCTACATTTTTTTAGGACTTCTTCTCGGTATAACAGCAGGATGCAAATATCAGGCGGCAGCAGTCGCCGCAATCATTACAGGCGGAGCCGTAACCTATTTTCTGATCCACAGAATGATAAAACAGACAATATGTCTGATCCTGTCCTGTGCGGTCTTCGGCTCCTTCTGGTATATCAGAAACTATATTCAGGACGGCAATCCGGTAGATCCGTTCCTTATCGATATTTTCGGCTCAAAGGTATGGGATGCCGAGGATTTTGCCTCCAACACATCAGATATAAGATTTGATCATCCTCGAGGTTTCACCGCCATCGTTCATCATTTTCTCTGGTCTCTTGTGTTTGTATGGCTTCTGGTGGCTGCAAGATGGGCGTACCTGATATTCAAATACCGCAGCATTACCGCGTCTGAAATAAAGCTGTCCGACTACATAAGTCTCGGACTGACCGTATACTCCATGCTCTGGCTGGAATTCTTTCCTATCCCCAGATATCTCGTTCCTGTCATCGGCATACTTATTCTCTATGCAGTGATAATCAGCAGCAGATACTTCAGAAAAATAAGTCCTCTTATCGTGATCCCGTTTCTGATCCTGGCCCTGGTGTGCAGGCTGACCGAGCCGACCAGGGATCACTGGGCAAACTCAAAAAAGCAGAGGGAACTTTTCATAACAGCATCAAAACTGTCCCTGCCAAGCGACAGACTTCTGACCATTGATGTAGCCGAGCGCAACAAATACTTCTATGACGGAGTAACTGTAGGGGATCTCTACGGCAATGCACGTTTCAGTCAGTTTTATCAGGTAGGAACCGAGAAGCTGCTTCCTCCGGAGGAATTCCTTGACAAGATGAAATTCTTTAAAACCCGCAGAGCCGTGATCAGCAGCAGGGTTCTTGATGAAAGCAGGATCAACGAATACAGATCCCTTTTTCATTTTATAAGTTCCTCCCCCGGTAAACGCGGGGGATATCTGATAGAACCTCTTGCACAGGTAATAATATGCAAGTGGCTTCCTCCTCATTCCCTGTGGATGGAGGCGACAGAAACAGGCGGCAGTTCAGGTCTTAAATCAGATTTGACTCTCCTGCTTAATCTTTCCGGAAGAGGTATCAACACGGACGGATGCAGCAGAAACAAAACATCCAGATATTTCAATATTTCACTTAACTTTGCAGAACTTGCCGACTGGGAGCGGCAGGACGGAACTCTGGTTATAAAAGATGATTTAGGTAATGTTCTGTTTACGGCGGATATCGGCGAAATACCTGTGTCATATGACGAAACCGGACACAGGATCAGAACCATACGCATAGAAGGGATCCCGAAATTCGAGCTTCAGGACATGAAGCATCTCAGTCTGGAAATGTCTGGTTCCGGTGGCCAGACCATCGGATATCTCTACAGTGAGGCAATGTTCATTGAGCCGGCAGAGATGAAAACCGAAGACGGTGACAGCAGTCTCTGACAGAAAACAGTTTTGAACCGCATCACAGATTTAAAACTGTGTGTTTTAACAGCATCATGGGTTATAATACTTTTTATTTTACAGTTTATATTCCTGGTACCTTGAAAATATTTTTGATTGCAGTGGGAACCAAAATGCCTGACTGGGTGAATGCGGGATTTGAAGAGTACCGCAAACGGTTTCCGAGAGACAACAGACTTGAACTTATAGAAATTCCTGCACAGCACAGGGGAAAAAACGCCGACATAGACAGAACCATCGAAAAAGAGGGTGAACTGATGCTGGAGGCTGTGCCCCGAGGTGCTCATATTGTCACGCTTGATATACCGGGTAAGCAGTATACTACACTTCAGCTTGCAGAGGTTATGAACAGATGGCGGGGACTCGGTCAGAATATAGCACTTCTTGTGGGGGGTGCTGAAGGGCTGTCAGCAGCATGCAAACAGAAAGCCAATGAAAGCTGGTCTCTTTCCTGTCTGACAATGCCGCATCCTCTCGTCAGGATTGTCATCGCTGAGGCACTGTACCGGGCCTGGTCTCTTACAGCCGGTCTGCCGTATCACCGTGAGTAGCCATGACATTCAATTTTAATCAGGATCCATCAAGACCGCTTCAGCAGCGCGTCATTTTCAGAGACAACATAGCGGAAGCCAACCTTTTTAAAGGCAGAATTCTTATTGCCCTCACCGTGGTGATCCTTATGACTGTTGCCCTGATTTACAATCTGTATGATCTGCAGATTGTAAGATATGAATCATTCGCAAGCCGATCAAACTCAAACCGCATCAAAATTATTCCAATAGCTCCTCCGAGAGGTCTGATCTACGATCGCTACGGTAATCTTCTGGCGGAAAACCAGCCCCTTTATGAAATAGAGGTTATTCCTGAAGATATCGATCGAGGCAAAACCGTGCGCAACACCCTGATAGAGCTGAAGGCACTTCTGGATCTTCCTTTTGAAGAAAAGGACATAGATCTGCTTGTGGAAAAGATCCGCCTCGGTAAAAAATTCAAGCCCATAGTAGTTGCAACAAAACTGACGGAAGAACAGATTGCCACCTTCTCCGTCAATCAGTATGACTTTTCCGGCTTTTACGTTCAGCCCAAACTCAAGAGGTTCTATCCCTTCGGAAGCACGCTTACCCACGCTCTCGGATATGTGGCCAGAATCAATCAGAAGGACGTAGAGCAGCTGGAAAGGCTGAACAAGACAAAAAACTATGCCGCCACCCAGGACATCGGCAAGCAGGGTGTGGAAAAATACTACGAGGACATACTCCACGGGACGGTAGGCTACAAAAAGGTGGAGGTTGACAGTACAGGACGCGTTGCCCGCACAATAGAATTTGCGCCGCCTACCCCGGGAAAGGATATTTATCTGACCATTGACATCAACCTGCAGAAAAAGGCGCAGGAGCTGCTGGGAGAAACAAAGGGTGCAATTGTTCTGCTGGATCCGAACAACGGTGAAATTCTCGCCTTCGCATCAAATCCAAGCTATGATCCGAACATGTTTGTCCGGGGAATTCTGTCATCTGAGTACAACGAACTGCTTAACAATCCGGATCGTCCACTTATCAACCGTGTGTCCCAGGGTGGATATGCACCGGCATCCACAATCAAGCCTCTCATGACAGTAATGGGACTGAATGAAGGACTGATTACTCCGAAGACCCAGTTTTTCGGAGGACCGTACTACAGTCTGCCCGGCTCCAAACACAAGTTCAGAGACTGGCGGCGCTGGGGTCACGGATGGATGGATGTCTACCGTGCCATTGAAATTTCCTGCGACACCTTCTTTTATGATCTGGCATTTAAGGCAGGTATCGACAACATAAACAAATACATGGGACAGTTCGGCTTCGGCAGGCATTCCGGCATAGATCTGTATGAGGAATCCCTGGCCAATCTGCCAAGCAAGCAGTGGAAACAGGGAAGATTCAAGCAGGTATGGGTACCCGGAGATACCGTACCTATCGGCATAGGCCAGGGCTACTGGTCCACAACTCTTATACAGCTGGTAAAGGCTCATGCGATACTCATCCAGCACGGAAGAAACATTATTCCTCACCTCGCACTCAACTACGCAGAAATGGCACCCCTTGAGTTTGCCATCAACAACCCGCGTCAAAAGTATGTTCCTCCAAAGGAAACAGCCGTGGAAGTTACAAACAAAGGATACTTTGACGTTGGAATGAAGGGTATGTATCTGGTTATTAACGGTCCTGAAGGCACCGGCAGAAGAGCTTTTGCCGGAACCAAATACAAGGCTGCTGGCAAATCCGGAACAGCGCAGATTATAACAATCAAGCAGGATCAGCATTACAATGCATCTGCCATAGCCAAGGAACACCGGGACAATGCTCTGTTCGTGGCATTTGCACCATATGAAACACCGAAGGCTCTGGTGGGAGTGATCCTTGAAAATGCCGGCGGCGGAAGTAAGTTCGCAGCTCCCATAGCCAGAAAAATGCTTGATGCATATCTTCTGGATCCGGTTCATCCTCAGATAGAGATTCAGGATAAGAAAGCGGAAAAAACAAAGAAATGATAAACAGACTGATCAATACATTCAAAAATCTGCATGTTGATGTTCCGCTGCTCATCGGTGTGATAGCTCTTATGTGTACCAGCATTGTGGTTCAGTACTCAGCCACTAATGAAAATGTCGACATGACGGTGTCACAGATAATCAGAACTTTCGTGGCACTGGCTGCCATGCTTGTCATGGCTGCTGTTTCGCCAAAATTCTATGCCAGATGGGCTTATGCCGGCTATGCCTTCTGTACCGTTCTTCTGATCCTCGTTCTTATCATAGGACACGTGGGAAAGGGAGCGGAACGCTGGCTGGATCTTGGAATAGTACGATTCCAGCCTGCCGAATTTCTGAAACTGATCATGCCTATGACAATAGCCGCATTTTTTGCAAAAAGGGTTTTACCCGCTAAATTCATACCATGCATTATAGCATTCGGGATGATAATGTTCCCCGTGGCTCTTATCGTTCTTCAGCCGGATCTTGGAACTGCGGTACTCATAGCCGTGTCGGGATGCTTCATTATCTATCTTGCAGGACTCAACTGGTATCTGATCCTGTCAGGAGCTCTTCTGTTTGCCCTGTACGCTCCCATACACTGGTTTTTCTTCATGTATGACTATCAGAAGCAGCGTATATTCACCTTTCTGAATCCTGAATCTGATCCTCTGCATTCAGGATACAACATTATCCAGTCAAAAATCGCCATAGGCTCCGGCGGAATGGTGGGCAAGGGCTGGCTGCACGGAACACAGTCCCACCTGCAGTTTCTTCCAGAAAGTCATACCGATTTCATCTTTGCGGTTTTCTGCGAGGAGTTCGGGTTCGCTGGTGTACTGTTTCTCATGTCTCTGTACGCCGCGGTAATTGCAAGATGTGCATATATTTCCATGCATGCACAGAATACCTTTGAACGCCTGCTGAGCGGAGCTCTCACTCTCACATTCTTCTTTTATATATTTGTAAATGTGGGCATGGTAAGCGGACTGCTTCCGGTAGTGGGCGTTCCTCTGCCTATGATAAGCTACGGCGGCACATCGATGATAACATTGTCGGCCGCTTTTGGTATAATCATGGCGATCAGTACACATCGTAAAAAACAACAATATTAATACTTAGGAAGTGAAATGAAATTAAAAAGTTTGGTGGCTTTAATCACAGCCGGTATCGTGACCTTCACAGGAATCTGTGCTGACGCCGCAGAAATAACAAAACAGACTTCCCACAGACTGGCTGAACTAAGCCGGGAAACCAACGTTGACATTCATCTTTTACGCCATGCGGTATCCCATGCAACCTATCAGCCCAAAATTATTGAAATGATCACAAAGCCATGGGAAAGCAAGCCATGGTACAAATACCGCACCATATTTCTTACTGATAAGAGAATCAATGAGGGAGCTGCGTTTCTTAAGCGTAATCTTAAGGAGCTGGAGCGTGCCGAACAGGTCTTCGGTGTTGAGAAGGAAATTATTGTGGCAATTCTCGGTGTTGAAACCACCTACGGTCAGAATATGGGTTCATGGAAAATCGTAGATGCCCTGTATACTCTCGGTTTCCATTATCCAAAGCGTGCCCAGTATTTCAGCAAGGAATTTGCAAACTACGTGAAGCTTGCCAGCAACCAGGAATGGGATGTCGACGGTCGCAGCGGATCCTATGCCGGTGCCATGGGTATGGCTCAGTTTATGCCTTCAAGCTACCTGAGCTATGCTGTCGATTTCAACCGTGACGGCAAAAAAGATCTGTTTTACTCCCCCAGCGACGCAATCGGCAGTATCGCCAACTACTTCAAAAACAGTAAATGGGTGTTTGGCAAACCTGTAGCCTTCGAGGCTGAAATAACCAAACGTTCAGCTGTAGCATCACTGCTTGGAGGCAAACCAATCCCAAATGTTACAGTTGGCGAACTGAAAAGACGCGGTGTTGAGATTTATGCCCCAAGAGGTGCGGTAAAAGATCAGGACAAAGTCAAGCTGCTGGAACTGGATGGAGACGACGGCAAGATATACTATGTGGTCTATCCGAACTTTGTTTCCATCACACGTTACAACACCAGTCCTCTTTACGCCATGGCCGTATACCAGCTGAGCCAGGAAATCAGGAGAAAGGCCGGATACAGAATTGATGAACCGGGATTCAGACCCGGTCACCACAGAAACGATATGCACGATAATCCTGTGCACCATGACAATAGTCATGGTCACGGAGTTCCACCGAAGCCTCAGCATAACGGCAAGACTGAGCACACACCCGCACCGAAGCCGCAGCATAACAGCGGGCCGCATGCACCTGCACCGAAGCCGCAGCACGGAAGAGCGTCATAACAGTTGAGTGGATTTAACGTATAATGAAATATCTGAAAATACTGTCCGTCTGCATTCCGTTAACCATTTCCGGATGTACCACAACGGAAAATTATCAGTACTTTCCGGAACAGTCCGTGCAGACGTCCGAGCAGAAGCCGCTGATTGTCCGCAGGAAGACATACGCTACCGGCATTGGAACCGATGCAAAAAAATATCTTCACCGACAGGTCAATACAGCCAATCTGAAGGGTGTTCAAATCAAGTATGAACCGTACTCCCGCATCGGAAACGCTGACTATACTCTCAATGGTGTCAGATATGAGGTGTGGAATGATATTGAGGATTATCAGGAAATAGGCATTGCATCCTGGTATGGTCCCGGATTTCATGGAGAAAAAACTTCAAACGGCGAGGTCTACGATCAGAAATCCATCAGTGCCGCACATAAAAACCTGCCACTGCCGTCATATGTAAAGGTCACAAACCTTGAAAACAACAAATCCATTGTTGTGCGGGTCAATGATCGCGGTCCGTTCCACGATGGAAGAGTGATAGATCTGTCAGAGGGTGCCGCCAATCTTCTTGACGTTGTAAAAAACGGCACGGCAAAGGTTAAACTGGAACTGATCAAGGTCCCGGAGCCTCCTAATGCCCAGCAGTTAAAGGATCAGATGCATAGCCGTTATATTCAGGTTATCGCCACCAATGATCAGGTTAAGGCAAACGAATTTGCCAGGAATCTGAGAAAGAAACTTTCCAAAAACGAAAAGGAAATATTTGTAAGAACATATACAGGAATGTACAAGGTCTACCTTGGACCGTTCCGTCCAAATATAGCAGAAAAGGAACTGGAGAAAGTACGTTCCGTTGGTTATCCAAACTCCTACCTGCTGTATCTGGATTAATCATAACGGAGATATGAAATGAAACTCAGTCAGTTACTAACAGTTCTGGCAACTGCAACACTGTTCTGCAGTCTTACCGCATCTGCAGATCCGAAGCCGACACCGAACAAACCGGCTCCAAAGCCTAATCCTCAGTCTGTGGTGCTGGACGTAATGCCGGAACCGCCTCAGCTCAGCGAGCAGGCGTATATCCTGATGGATTATGATACCGGAGCAGTTCTCCTCGGACATAACATAAAGGAAAAAATAATTCCTGCATCTCTTACCAAGATGATGACCTCATATGTTATCGGACAGGAAATACAGGCCGGACGCCTCGATAAAGATACGATGGTGACCATCAGCAAGAACGCATGGTCAAAAAACTACGGTGATTCTTCAAAGATGTTCATTGAGGTGGGCAAACAGGTCTCTGTCAACGATCTTAATCTTGGCATCATAATCCAGTCCGGAAACGATGCCTGCATCGCAATGGCGGAACACATAGCCGGTTCCGAGGATGCCTTTGCCAGTCTAATGAACGAATGGGCAAAATTCCTCGGAATGAACGATTCACATTTTGTTAACTCTCACGGACTCCATGATGATAACCACTATTCCACTGCCTATGACATGGCTCTTCTCGGACGTCATCTGATCCATGATCTGCCGGATGAATACAAAATATACTCTCAGAAGGAGTTTACCTTCAACAACATAAAGCAGATTAACCGCAACCGTCTTTTATGGGATAACTCTCTTCATTTCGATGGCATTAAAACCGGACACCTGAGCCAGGTGGGCTACAATCTGGTAGCATCTGCCGTCGAGACTGTGGACGGTACCAGCTTCAGACTGATCTCCGTAGTGATCGGTGCCAAGTCAGAGGCGCAGCGTGCCGAGGATTCCAAAAAACTTCTAACCTACGGTTTCAAATTCTACAAGAAGGTTCCAATAACAGCTGCCGGTAAGGAACTCATAACACAGAGAATATACTACGGCAAAAACAATGATGTAAGTCTCGGATCAGCACAGGAAATCAAGATTGCCATACCCAGAAACAAGGTGGATACAATAAAGGTTTCCGTAAAGCTTGACGACAAGACGAAAATGGAAGCACCTATGAAAAAGGGAACAAAGGTCGGTGCAATTATTGTCCGTTCTGATGACAAGATAATCTACAAAGCACCGCTGGTGGCCCTTGAACAGGTTGACGAATGCGGATTTTTTGGAAAGATTTGGGACTGGCTCGTTAAGTTTTTCACCGGACTTTTCAGTTAAGGGCGAAACAGTATGACAGAAACAAAACATGAACCCACATTCAGAGATCTTCTGAATTTTCCCTGCAAATTCTCCTTCAGAGTCATCGGAGATGATTCTGATCACGTTCAGAATCAGATAGTAAGGGTCATAGAAGACGAGTTTAATCTGGAGATTCTTTCAGATGTAACAAGAACTCTTTCCAGAAAGGGAACCTACGCATCATTTCATGTAGAACTGATGGCATCAAGCGAGGAGCAGTTAAAGGCTCTTTATGCGGCTCTGGGAAAAATCGAGAGCGTGAAATACGTGCTGTAGGCGTAAGATGCGTTCAAAGGTAATTGTCCGATACTTAGCAAAAATAACAATGCCGGTAATGGTATTACTGGCATTGTTTATTTTTGTAAGCAATTACTGCATCAACGACTACGCCAGAGATTATATTTTTGACACAATTGATCTGCTTCCGGAAAACGAGGTCGGACTTCTGCTTGGGACGTCAAGACTGACAAGCAGGGGGACCAAAAATCTTTACTTTGACGAACGTATTGATGCTGCCGTAAAACTCTTTCAGGCAAAAAAAATCAGAACTATCATAGTTTCAGGGGACAACCGTCACAAGTCATACAACGAACCCCGGGACATGAGAAGAGAACTCATAAAAAAAGGCATTCCTGAAAAAAGTATTGTTTTCGACTTTGCCGGGCGGCGTACTCTGGATTCTGTAGTCAGGGCAAAAATGATATTCGACCAGGACTCATTTACCATAATCTCCCAGAAATTTCAGAATGAGAGGGCCGTTTACATAGCAAGGCATTACGGAGCTGATGCCGTTGCCTTCAATGCAGAAGGGGAGGCGGATTTAAAAATGAACATGAGAGAATACTTCTCAAGAGCAAAATGCATTATCGACGTACTGGTTCTGAAAACCATGCCTCAGATCATGGGAGACAAAGTATTCATACCAAAATCAGTGCAGAACAACGACTCAGAGGGTCCAGACAGATACAGAGTATTTCAAAAATCCTCTGATAACTTCTGAATGTTTTTTTCCCGTGAGTCTTTCTGCTTTCCCGTCTTTTCAGTCGTGACTGGTAATCAGTATTTATCCGATATTGCACGTCGTGCACTACGCTGGTTCTTGCGTGTATCCGGATGTCTTCTTTCATCATTCACCCAAATTTCAAAACCTCCGTCATCATCCACGTGAACTCGGGTCTCCGCATCATGTGGAATAGATCCGTAATTAACGCCGTTTACAAAAATCTTACGGTTCTGCACCACCACCTGCACATTACGAATCGTAAGATATCCCGGACCAATCATAGTGGCATCATGTTTTCCCACCACCTGGGTTCTGCTTGCCGAACCAGGAGACTTTATAACCTGGGTTTTTCTCTCGCAGCCTGCAAATATGGCAGTCAGAATAAACAAGACGGCAATATATTTTTTCACAACACACTCCTGCTAACTGAAAACCGACAAAGCCTCATGGTGCTGTCACTGCCCACCGACACCTTCCTTCATATCTGTGAATCGGTACTTATAGGAGACACCAGAAGGTACAAATTCCAGAATATTTGTAATTCCAAGGGGCGCATCCTCCTTATGATGGGAAACAAAAAGAACCTGGGTTGATCCTGACTTCATCAGATACTCAACAAACTTTTTGACCAGCAGTCTGCTGACAGCATCAAGTCCCTGAAGAGGTTCATCCAGGATCAGAACCGGCGGATGTTTTACCAGAGCCCTTGCAATCAGAACAATTCTCTGCTGACCGAAGGAAAGAGACATAAACGGAGCATTGGCTGCCGTTTCAAGACCAATTACATTAAGCCATTTATCAGCAAGCAGCAGCTTTTCATCTCCGGGCATTTCATAAAGACCGATGGAATCGTAATAACCGGACAGAATAACATTTCTAACACTGCAGTTAACACGGTAGGAAAGATGAAACGAGGGACTGACAAAGCCTATTTTCTTTTTTATATCCCATATTGTTTCACCGGATCCGCGTCTTATACCGAAAAGTTTAAGATTGTTTGAATATCCCTGCGGGTGATCACCTGTTATGAGAGAAAGCAGAGTTGATTTTCCAGCTCCGTTTGGTCCGGTAATCTGCCAGTTTTCACCCCGGTTTATCGTCATGGTAAGATGATTGATAATCACCTTGTCCATATAGCGGACAACAACATCCTCCATCTCTACCAGCGGACCGTCAAAATTATAAACAGGAGCATCAGACGGAGCATCAGGAACAGCGAGACTTGCTATGGACTCAGAATTCTTAAGCTGCATAAATTCGAGATCTGCCAGCATCTGCTGTCTTGTTCCGAATTTTATAAGTTCACAGTCACTGATAATTCCTATATGCTGGGCAAATTCCGGGATTTCGTCATAACGATTAACAATAAGAACCACAAGACGGTTGGATTCATAAAGCTCATAAAAAATCGACATGAGATCACGGCGGGTCTGAACATCAATACCGTCAAACGGAGCATCCATGATTACTACATTCTTGTTGGCAAGAATCGCTCTTGCAATCATGACCTTGCGTCCCTCACCGCTGGAAATTACATGATAAGGAAAATCCAGGAGTTTGGTAATGTCCAGTCTGTCACATAGAGCCTTCATAACCTCCGGAGAAGAACGGCAGGTCGATTCCAGCAGCTGTCTTGATGTAATGCCGTAGAGTTCACTTTCTGAAGCATTGTCAGAATTTCGTAACTTAAAATCCTCTTCAATAATGTTAACCTGCTTTTCAAAGGAAATCCTGGCAATATCAAGATTAACATCAATAGAAACCTGTCCTGAAGCTATAACAAGCTCACGGGCAAGAGCTTTGGCAAGGGAGGTTTTACCGGAACCGTTGGCACCGACAAATGCTACACATCCGGTATCAGACAGTTCTAAATTGTCTATGCCTAAAAACTTATCTCTGGCAATAATAAATCTGCAGTTTTGAAATTTCATATAATTCATTACTATAAAAACACTGTTACTGAAGTATAACACAGTGACAAAACTGCATAAAAAAAGCTGATCCCATTTTTGAGTTTTCCCGGACATTCAACCAGTCAAAAGAGATAAACAAGAGTCAGTTGGTTAAACTGACAAGTTACATAAAGAAGAGAAAAGTCGGAATCAGTCACCAAGAAAGCAGAAGGGAGCCAAAAATATGGCTCCCTCTTTTTGATTCAAAATTTAAAATTATTCAGTCAATCAGATCAGTTCGTATTCAAAATAGTACTTTTTAGTGTAAGGCTTGCTGAATCTTACCTTACCGGCAGCCTTTCTGCCTCTCATTAAATTCTTTAACATTTTACAGACTCCTTAAAAAACACAACCAAACAGGAATTATCTAACACTGTAGGAAAAATAATATTTTCTGGTTACAGGAGAGAACTCCTTACCATCTTTTGCATTAAAAAACTTCTTAAACATAATTATTACCTCGCAGGTCTAAAAGTTGCGTTATGTGATTCACATCACATTTTTATGATAACTATATTCAAAAATGTGATCAAGTTAAAAATTATTATTTTATTTCATATTGACATCCTGTAATCATGTTGTTTAGTAATTAAACAAATTTTAGAAGGTGCATCTTATCAAAAGACTCATTTGAAACCGATAGAAAATCACAATCCGCGATTTCACCCTCAAAAAACCATACGGACAGCACTTTTTCAGAGCTTTTTGATATTCACATCATCTTATGTTGAATCAGAACAGGCAAAAATCATGACGGAATCCTCTGAACAAAGCATCAAAACCTGAAAAGAAACCTGGTTCTGTAACAGAATAACAGCCGAATCCAGAACAATGCATGACAGCAGCAAAGACTCATGACATCTCCAGCAGGAAAGGCTGATCAAAAATTCATAGATCATAAAGCAAAAGGAAAGGAAACGGGACGTTCCAGAGGAAAATTCAGAGCGATCCGTTTTTTTAGTTACAACAGAACCAAAAAAAGAGAGATTTTTCAGGCAGAAAGAGGAGACAGGAAGCAGAACGAGAAAGGGAGTCTCAAAGCTCCCTTTCATTGTTAAAACAAAATCTAAAAATCAACCTGTATCAGTTCATCAGGTTACACCAGTTCGTATTCAAAATAGTATTTCTTTGTATAAGGCTTGCTGAACCTGACCCTGGCAGCAATATTCTTGCCTCTCATTAAATTCTTCAACATATACACACTCCTAAAAATCTACAACAACAGGAATTATCTAACTCTGTAAGAAAAAAAGTATTTTCTGGTTACAGGAGAGAACTCCTTACCATCTTTTGCATTAAAAAACTTCTTAAACATAATTATTACCTCGCAGGTCTAAAAGTTGTGTTATGTGATTCACATCACATTTTTATGATACATACCCTTAAAAATGTGATCAAGTTAAAACTTTTAAAAATCTATTCGTTACAACAATTATTAAACCAACTGTTTATTTTTTAAACATATACACGTTTTTTCTTAACCATTCACAGATTCATTTGAGAACAAAACAGGTGTTTTGAATGATAAAAACGCCCGAAAAAGCATTCTTGATACCAGATTTATTTCTGTTCCATCCGGCATATAAGCCTGTCCGCATATGGATCTGAAGCAGCTACAGGTTCAGCACTCTCCTGTAATGCAGAACAACATAATCACTCTTGAACGGGTTCAAAAGGATGTATAAAATCCGACAAAGACTGAGCGTGCAAAAACAGGATCTTCACGCTCAGAGCAATTTACAAATCACCGGATAACACGATCAAACAAGGAAAAATCATGAGGGAAATAGTTCTTGCAACCGGCAACATGCACAAAGTAAGGGAAATCAACGCCATCTTAAGCACCATTGGTATAAACGTAATACCCCAGAGCAAATACAACGTAAGCGAAGCTGATGAAACCGGTACGACATTTGTTGAAAACGCAATAATCAAGGCAAGAAATGCCAGTATGCAGACGGGATTTCCCGCAATTGCAGATGATTCCGGAATTGAGGTTGATGCTCTGATGGGGGAACCCGGCGTATATTCTTCCCGCTATTACGGTCCGGGTGCCACTGATGAAAAAAATCTTAAAAAGCTGATTGAAAATATCAGAGACATACCTCAGGAAAAACGAACATGCAGATACTGGTGCGTAATGGTTTACATGTCGCATCACAAAAGTCCGACTCCGATTATCTGTCAGGCATCCTGGGAAGGAACTCTCATTGACGAACCGAGAGGAACTAACGGATTTGGCTATGATCCTATATTTCTTCTGCCTGACGAACCGTTAACAGCAGCCGAAATTTCCATGGAAAAGAAGAATTCCATGAGTCACAGAGCCAGAGCGTTGAAAATGCTGCTTGAAAAACTGAAAACCGTATACGCAGATGAATAAACCTGTTTCTCTGTATATTCATATTCCATGGTGTCTCAGAAAGTGTCCGTACTGTGATTTCAATTCCTATGGTACGGCTGCAGACAGAATTCCAAAGGAAAAATATTTCGAAACCCTGATGGCCAATTTCAATGCAATGGCGGATCTGTACAACCCGGCAGAACTGAAAACAGTATTTATAGGCGGAGGCACTCCGTCTTTACTTGATCCAGAATTTTTCATAAATCTTTTTAACGGCATTGAACAGAGAGTTCATATAAATTCCGATGCTGAAATAACAATGGAAATAAATCCAAAAACAGCAGATCGTAAAAAACTGGAATCACTCAGCAGAATAATCAACCGGATAAGTTTCGGAGTTCAGAGTCTGTCAGACCGATTTCTGAAAAGCATACGCAGGATCCACAATGCCGAAGAAGCTGAAAGCATAGTCAGAAACGCCAGAAGTCTTAAATTTGATAACATAAATCTGGATATAATGTACGGTCTTCCAAACCAGACCTTGTCAGACTGTCTTAAAGATCTTGAAAAGGCCATATCTCTTAATCCGGATCATATATCATGGTATGAGCTTACTGTTGAAGATGACACGGAATTCGGTCGCAATCCTCCTGAAAATCTGCCTGACAGTGATCTGCTGGCAGACATGTCAGAAGCCGGCATTGAACTTCTGAAAAAGGAAGGGTACGAACGATACGAAATATCAAATTACTGCCGTGACGGTAAAAAATGCAGGCACAATCTTACCTACTGGAATTTTGAAGACTATATGGGAATCGGCGCAGGAGCTCACGGAAAGTTCTCTGATCAAAAAGAGAAACAGATATACAGAATTGCACAGCCGGACAATCCCGCTACCTTTATGAAGATTCAGAATTTTCTGGAAAACAGGATCCCTGTTCAAAAAGACAGTATTCCGTTTCAGTATTTTCTGAACCGTGCACGCCTGATGAATGACAGATTCAGTTTAAATACCATCACTGAAACAACATTTTTAACCAGGGAAGATCTTACTGAAACTCTTAAACCTCTTGAAAAGAAACTGTATATTGAAAAAATCAGCGATGATGAATACAGAATTACAAAAAAGGGATATACCTTCAATAATGAAATGCTCGTCGAACTTCTTCCGGACTGATCTTATCCCTGTTCGGCATACTTGGCCGCGTCCCCAAAAAGTGACACAGATCAAAATCATTGCGACTCATCCATGAATGTAATATAATCACCGTAATTTTTATACACTATTTTTATACACAATCAGGCAAGAGAAAAATGAGAGTAAGATTTGTAGCAAACAATGTTGCCCTTAAAGCTTTTGAGCAGAAAAATGCCATTATTGAAGCCGGCGACAACAAAAGCACATTACAGGCTGTGGAGGCTTATATCAACTGGTTCACCGGTGAAATCAAATCACTGGACAACTGGAAGGCTTTCCTCCCTGTTCACGAAAATTTTGATGCTTTTCTTAAGGAAAAGTTAAGACCTGTACAGTTAAAGGATGCCTATACCTGGGAATGCACCAGTGCTGATTCAAACGAACAGATGGAGCGCATCAACTCATTCCTGGTTCAGTATAACGCAGCCGCTCAGGACTTATAAATGTAAGGATAACAAGCGGAAAGGATCGTGCAGGCATGCACGATCCTTTTTATTTGTCCGGATATTTTTGCTTTTCTGAGAAAAAGCCTAATTTTCCTGCTGTGACGAGTTTTCCTTTCTTGCCTTTTTAGCTCGAAAATCAGGACGTCCCTTGTTCAGAGAATCCCTCTGACGGTTCTTGACTCTCTTTCGTTCTGCCGGTTTATCTTCCTTCTTTTTCTTTCTTTTAAACTGCGGAATTCTGGTGACAGGTCTTAATTCATCAATAACACGTCTTTCTATTTTTTCACCGGTATACCTTTCAAACTTCGCAAGCTGAAGATAATCGTGAGCCTCCACCAAATTAACTGCAACACCCTTCTTTCCCGCCCTGGCTGTTCTTCCGATTCGGTGAACATAAACATCGGCGGAATATGGCATATCATAATTAATAACATGAGTTATATCAGGAACATCAAGTCCTCTTGACGCCACATCAGTCGCCACAAGAATTGAATTATCTCCCCTGAAAAAACTTTCAAACGCCTTAATTCTCTTTTCCTGTTCCATTTCGCCCTGCAGATAGGCTGCAGATATTCCGACACTGTCAAGAAAGGATCTCAGTTTTGCCATCTGCTCTCGGGTTTTGACAAATACCAGAGCCTTTGAAACCTGCTCAAGGCGAAGAATATGTTCAAGGAGTTTATTTTTATGTTCCAGATTGTCAGCGTAAAAGAAATACTGGGGGATCTTGCGTTTTTCAGAACGGGGCGCCTGTGAATTGATCCTGACCGGATCATTCAGAACCGACGCGGCAAACTTCTCCAGTCCCAGGCCCTCCAGTGTTGCGGAAAAAAGCATAGTCTGCCCGCGTCTGGACGTGGCATCGGAAATTTTACCAACATCGTCAATGAAGCCCATATCAAGCATCCGATCCGCCTCATCAATAACAAGGATTTCAACAGTGGATCCGACAAATGCCTTGTTCCTTATATACTCCATCAGTCTTCCGGGAGTCGCCACAATAATATCCACACCATCGGCAAAAGCCTGCTCCTGTTGCTCGTAGCCGACACCTCCTATGACATACTCCACTGAAAAACTGCAATGTGACGAAAGCTGCCTGGTCTGCTCTCCTATCTGAATTGCAAGTTCCCTGGTTGGAGTAAGGATCAGAATTCTTGCTCCATCCCGTTTACGCTTTGGAAAATCAATAAGATGCTGCAGACAGGGAAGAATAAATGCGGCACTTTTACCTGTTCCGGTAGGTGCTCCCGCCATGATATCTCTGCCCATCAGAGCTTCAGGGATCGCCTCGCTCTGAACTGTTGTCGGTTTAGTGAACCCGGCATCAGCAACTGCCGCCAGCAGGGAATCATCAAGTTCAAACTCTTCAAACTGCATTTAAGTATCTCAATATTTCTAAAAACGACTGTCACATCACAATCTGCGAAACTGCATTCAGTATGAATCAATCTCGAAAACCGCCCATAAACTCATCCGGAACAGCTGATAACGGCACCAGTCAGCGGTACCTAACTGTATGATTCAGGCTCTGACCTATCAATGCCTGTAAACCTGAGAGGAACAATAACGCAAGACTTATTTATTTTTTATTTGTTGCTTTTTAGCATAGTTTACATAGTTTATAATCCACATCAAGCAAAATTTCCCTCTTAGTACAACGTCTTTGATCGCACCGGACGTGACCAAATAACCCAGACACCAACAGATTATTCAGGCTGCAGTATGTCCAACAGTTTCTTTCAGTTTCAGAGATTTATAGTAAGGCAGGACCATTGTGCCATGAAAGTCTGCACTGACAGCATAATTCTGGGATGTCTTGCTGATGCGACGAATGCAGAAAGAATTCTGGATGTAGGGACAGGTACGGGAGTCCTGGCTCTGATAATGGCAGACAAAACCAAAGCACATATTGACGCCATAGAAATAGTGAAGGAAGCTGCCAAACAGGCAGGACAGAATGTTATTGAAAATCATATGGAGTCACGGATCAGAGTCATAACAGGAGATTTCAGAACGTACTGTCCCGAAAATAAATATGATCTGATTATTGCAAACCCTCCCTACTATTCCAGCGGTCCTGACATACCGGATCAGAGTCGAAGAATCTCAAGATACACAGAAGAACTTACTCACTCCGAATTTTTCAGAAAATCTTCTGAACTGCTGACCCAGGACGGAACAGTTGCCGTATGCCTTCCCCGCTCTGCTCAGAACATGACGACAAAACTGATAGCAGAAAACAATCTCCATCTGAACCGCATTGTAAACGTTCGCAACACACCGGACAGAGAATTCTACCTTTCCGTAATGTTTTCCTCACTGAAGAAGCAGTCCTCCACTCCTTTAATCCAGGAGCTGACTATCAGAGACGGCAATGGTAATTACACCGGGGCTTTCAGAGAACTGACCGGAGATCTCTATCTTTCACCGGAGCAGAAAAAAGTTCTTAAAAATTTACGGTAAACAAAAATCGTGGCATAAAAAAAGCATCAGATAATCTGCTTATGTTGTTTAACTCTGCAGCCGGACCCATGCTTCAATTTTGAGTTTTGTCAAAATCATATTGCGTCTTTGCCGTTAATTCGTGGTTTTCTAAAAAGCATTGGGTATAATTGAGATGTACTGAATTTGCTGTTTATGCCATGGCCGAAGATTTGTTTAATCAGCTTCTTGAGCAACTGATACCATACTACAAGGAGCATGATTTTGATTCTGTATTTGAAAAAGTTACATCCGGGGAAACGCCTAACTCCAAATTTTTAATCAAAATGGAGCTGGCCCGCATTTTTGCACCCTGTGTACGCATAATTGATCTCAGAAACGGTCCTGCAGAAACAAGACACTACTCGTATAACGGTTCCCACGTCTATCTTCCTCTTGATGAATGCGACTACTTTGAGAGTCTGTTAAAAATATTCCATGGTGAGTACACCATGGGTGTATATGAAAGATTCACCCAGTATCACAAGGTCAAGCAGAAAAAGGAGCAGGCAAAAATAGCCTCCGGAGAGGCCGATGCCTCATCAATAGAAGAGCAGATTGCAAAAATGGAAGTTGAATCCGTCAAATTCGCTTCCTACTTCTACCGCAGTGAAGAGCGGATGAACTATATTTCACCTGCTCTGCTCTTCATAGACGGGAAGCTGCCGCAGAGAGTCAGAACATCAGATATATCATGCGGCGGAATAAAGCTTGCCTTGGAAAAGAATATTGATATTGTTCCCGGGACCATGTGTACCGTCACATTTACCGGTCTGCAGAAACTAATAGCCGATCCCAATAACAAACTGGATCAGAGTCCTTACAAACTCCTTACAAAAATTGAAAAAAACGGAAAATTCTGGCTTGTTGCAGTAAAAACAGAGAAGGATCCGAGTTTTGCCAAGCTTATTGACAGTTTTATTCAGTCAAACAAACTTAAATATTCTGTCAGTGTTGACAATCTTCTGTCCACTGTTGAGACCAAAGGCTATGAACAGTTTTACCTTCCAAGAACAACAGCTCTTCCGCTCTTCTTCTCAAAGGACAGCGTGCCACGACTGCTGTACTGTCTTAAAAGCGAAAACAACCAGTCAAACATAGAATACTGGCGCGACGAAAGAAATGAAGACAAGCTCTGCTCCCTTTTCAGCAACAAACGTATGTCTGACATAATGGAGAAATCCGGGGGAGAATTCTACGAGACATATATATATACCTTCAGGCATATGATCCGAAGTCATATCTATTTCTTTTCCGCAACAATAGACGAGCTTGAAAGAGACGGGAACAAGGAACTCTTTTTTACCGTCGGGTCCAAGCGCCCGAGCTGGAAGGTATACAAATTCAGCATTGAAAAAATAGACATTAATAAGGGCAATGTTGAAAAATACATCGAAACTGAAACCCAGCAGGTTGAAAAGGAACGGACAGCCAAGGATGTCATGAACATCGGGTATGTCGGTCAGATCATAGAAGTCGGAAACGATGAGCACGGAAGCAGTGACTATCAGCAGATCCAGATCAGCAATTTCAATGCCAATGAACTGCAGATATACGCTCACAGTCTGAATGTTCCACCCTGCAAAATTGAAATGCTCCACTATCTTAAAATGAGAAAGGAGCCGAGATATATCCACAAAACAGCAGTCGCCATGAGACTGGCCAACGGTTCCACAGTTGTAGGCTGGACCAAGGATATATCCACCATGGGACTGCAGCTTGAACTTTCAGACTCCATTGAATGCAAGGCCGGAGATATTGTGTACCTTTCTCTGCCCAAACTCCAGGAGCTTACTAAGGATATGAAGCTCAAGAATCTGCCCTACAGCGTGGTTCACGTGAATCAGTCTGTAACAATAGTACACCTGGTGATATACGGAGATCCTGCAGAGCATGTAGGCAGAAAATTCTTCAATCTGCTGATTGACAGTAATCACAGTCAGCTGACAGCATCAAAGGAAATGCAGAACCTTTCCACCATGTCAAAAAGTCTCCGTTTCATGTTCACCCAGCACATTTTTACCTCTCCTCTCTATCTGTCCAAAAACAAGCCTAACAGACTTGGTGCGATAGGAGTAATAGACAGTACCAGACCTCTTTACAGACTTCTGAGTGAATGTGAAACGAAGGACAGTCAGATCCTTAACGTGTACCCACTGTTCCACGACAAACTTCTGAGAATCGTGCTGCTTGAACCGCTGAAAAAAATGCAGCGCTACTTCAATCCTGCCGAAGTGACACTTCTTATAACAAAGGAACTGGACGAGAATGGAAACATGCTCTACTCCACCAAACTTGAAACAGAATTTAAAACATACAATGACAAACGTCTGTTCTGTGCCAGGGCGTTAAAGAGAAATGAATTCTGGGCCGTCAGGCTGTTTATTACAAGAACGGGAAAACCTGATATAGACTACATTGCAAAGGAACTGGATTACATCTCGAAATATGCCATTCACAAAGCCCGCCGCCTTGAGGAAACTGTATGGAGCATAATTGGAATCTGTGATATGGTTGACGTTACCGAGGAGGTTATCATTGCCATGAATCTGCCTCGCAACCTCCTTTCCCACTGAAGATTCGACAAACTTTGTAATAAATCACAAATTTAACTATAAACCATCAGCTCCATATAAAAGGCTTTGATTATTTGAATAATTTATTGATAATAGAGATATTGTGTACATTCCCGCCCGGTAATGAGATCCGGAGATGTGTTGAGTCAAGAGACGGAATGTCGTGCCAGCCGTTGTCGCAATGACTGGTTGCCGGAATGTATCCAAATTATAAAAAATAGACATTAAACGTATTTTATTGTATTCGCTTTGTTAAAGGTTAAGAGGAACAAATATGAAGTGGACTAAGAACGAATTAATCGATTCTGTTGCAGAAAAGGCCGAGCTGAACAAGGCTGAGGCTAAGAAAGCTATTGAGGCAGTTCTTGCTTCCGTTCAGGATGCCCTGGTTAAGGGGGACACTGTACAGCTCGTAGGATTCGGAACTTTCAAGGTAAACCACAGAGCCGCACGTAAGGGACGCAATCCAAAGACCGGAGCAATAATTGATATCAAGGCATCAAGTGTACCTTCTTTCGTTCCTGGCAAGGCGCTTAAATCAGCTGTTGATGTGGCAAAATAATTTTATACAGCTGACAGACAGTTTATAAATTATTAATAAGAGAGTGTGACAATTGTTCATACTCTCTTTTTTTGTGGAACAATTCTATCTTTTAAGTATCTAAGATGAGTATTGTCACCCTGATGATTGCAATTGTTGTAAACTAAAACTGATTACAAACTGAAAATTCTGATACACAGGAATAAACCGCCAGATGTCACGATTAAGAATATTTTCTTTTATCAAAAGAACGCTAGCATTGGAGAACAGTCCAATTCCGCGTCTGCACATTTACGGTCTCCTGATCTTTGCTATCACTGCTATTGTCGCCGCCCCTTTTATTCCTGTACATGATGATGAAATGGATGATGACGACATTACAGTTGAACAGAGTGATGAATATGACGAGGATCTGTCAGATTTCACTCAGAATCTCCAGTTCAGCGATTTCGGCGAAAATCAGGATGGAATTCTGAGTAACACTATAGATCTTGAAGGTCTTGAAGATACTACTTCAGAATATGAATGGCTGACCTATACTGTAAAACAGAATGAAACTCTTGGCGCCATATTCCGGACTCTCAATATCTCTCAGGGTACTCTTCAGAAAATTCTCAAGGTTGATGTCAAAAACAGCCTGGTTCAGCTCAGAATAAATCAGCAGATAGACTTTCTTATTGATGAAAACGGAGTGCTCCGCTGCCTTGCCATGCCTTTGAAAAACGGAGAGCAGGAAGTACTTTTTGTACGGGATGATGTAAACAACCGCTATGTATCCTACGTCGATCCGATAGATCACCATCTCTCCGAGGCCGCTTCAGTTGTAATGATCCCGAGAGATCAGTACAGACCGAACAAAATTATAGATGGCGAATCACAGGTTGTGACAGTCGCCGATGCCCAGAACAATCCTGCCACCCATGAAATATTCCAAAACGGAATTTCTGATATATTCTCTCAGGCAAATGCCAATGCCGAGCATACTCTTGCCAGGGAAAAGGCGGAGGAGCTGGCCAGAAAGAAAGAACAGGAAAAACTTGCCGTAGCCCGCAAAAAGCAGGAAGAGGCAAGAAAGCGGGAGCAGATGGCAAGGGAAAAGGCTGAACATGAACGACAGCTCCAGATTGCCAAAAAGAAGGAGCAGGAAAGACAGCGTCAGATTGTAGGCAACAAAACAATTATTACGGGAAAAATCGTTCAGGGTTCCTTTGTAAGAGACGGTGAAGCGGCCGGTCTGTCTCATCAGCAGATGAGAAATATAAGCGACATATACAAGGGTAAAATAGATTTTCGCAGAGATATCAAAAAGGGCGATACATTCAGGGTGCTGTTTGATCGCCCGGTAAGTGACAATCATGCCAGAATTCTTGCCGTAAGCATGAGTACAAAAGGAAAAACTTTTAATCGCTTCCTTAATGTAGCCGACGGACGCTATTATGATGAATACGGTCCTTCAACCACAGCCTCCAGCAAATTTCTTATGGTACCGATCCATAAATTCACCAGGATAAGTTCACCGTTTAATCCAAGTCGTTATCATCCGACGCTTAAACGCTACCGTGCCCATCTTGGTACAGACTATGCCTGTCCTACAGGCACCCAGGTATTCAGTACGGCGGACGGTGTTGTGGCAAAGGTCGGTCATCAGTTTCCTGGTGCAGGGCACTATGTCGTTATTGATCACGGCAACAGAATACAGACAATATATATGCACCTGAGCAAAATTCTCGTTTCAAAGGATCAGATAATGAAAAAAGGACAGGTTCTGGGACTATCTGGAATGTCCGGAGGCATAAGCACAGGACCTCATGTTCACTATCAGCTTGAAATCAACGGTCATGCTGTTGACTCCACCAACCAGGGTCTTCCTATCTATAACTCCGTAAGAAGAAGTAATAACGATATGAAGCAGTTCGCTTCCCAGGTTCATCAGTACAAGAAAAAACTTAATCTGAAATAAACAGCGGTTAATGTATCAATTCAAAGAGAAAACAATGTTAGATCCAGAAAACAGGGTTCAGAGTTCTACTGCATCGGCACAGGATGATCAGGCAAAAGCAGAAATGGAGCGCCGTGCAAAAGAATATATAAGCAAGCAGAAAAAAAAGATGGCTGCCGCAATAATAATACTTGTATCTGTTGCCATACTGATGCTGACCTGGAAGATTTACTCCGTGGACAGTCAGAAACAAATGGAAAAAAAGCAGATCAGTGATCAGCGGGTTGCGGAAATTCAGAAAAACATGCAGACTGGAGCTGCTTCTGCTTCAAATCAGGACGCCAATGCAAAACAGCAGTCCATCGTTGCAGCAATAACTCAGTCACAGCCTCTTCCGGTAAAAATAGATGATATAACAGTAATCAGCAATCTGTATTTTAAAGACAACTCTCTTACCTTTGAGGTAACTATCGACAGCAACAGGATGAAAAAAGAAGAACAGGACAGAATGAATGATCCTGAAACCATCAGCGGAATTCTTCAGAAGAACAAACCTGTAGCCTGCTCCATAATGAAGAACCTCAGCAGCTGGGAGGGAAACTGGACAATAAGTTATATTTACTATTTTCTGGATCCGAGAAAGGAGATTGGAAGGACTCAGTTCAGCAGCGACAAATGTCTGTGAGATCATGTCGATGCAGTGAACTATTTTACAGATATCAGACCACAGTGGATCGGCAATCACAGAGAGGCAGGATGTCATCACGCTGAATCCATGTGTTTTTCCTGCCTGCAATCATCTTTTACGATGAAACAAATCAGAGTTTTTCAGACAGGATCAGACCTGCTTCCAGTAAAGCGGCAACAGCATGCAGATTGAGTCTGCTGATTGAAATCGGAGCCTTATCCTTAACGACCGGCTTGGCATGGATGGCAACACCGGTACCTGCCAGTCCTATCATCGGCAGATCGTTGGCACCGTCACCGACAGCCATGGTGTTTCTTACAGGAAGTCCGTACTTATCCTTCAGCATCAGCAGAGTATCAGCCTTTACTTTTGAATCCACGATCTGACCGAGAACCTTGCCGGTAAACACACCGTCTATCGCCTCGATATTATTGGCAACCACATAATCCAGTCCGTATTCCCGCTTCAGTTTTCCAACAAAGCGAGTAAAACCGCCGGATGCAATGGCTACATGCCAGCCGCAGGACTTCGCCTTGGATACCATCTCGGCAAAACCTGGCATAACAGGTAGATTTTCCTCGACTACATCCATTACTGATTCACTTTTGCCATTAAACAGAGCTATGCGGCGGCGAAAACTTTCCTGAAATTCCATATGTCCCTGCATCGCCTGGGCAGTTACAGCTGACACCTGATCTCCTATACCCGCCAGCTTTGCCATCTCATCAATGCATTCACACTGTACACATGTGGCATCCATATCAAGCAATATTACTCCAGGTGTATGAGGATCCGGCAGAGATCCAACATGCAGTCCGTCAATTGACCAGTCGGCAAATTTTAGAGCATGAGAAAAATCATTGTCGAAATGATCATGAACAAAGATAACTCCGGTAACACCCGATTCACGAAAGGTTGAAACAAGAACCGTTTTAAGGTTGGACTTTTCAGCCAAATCTGCAAAAACAGATATATGCTCCTTTCTGATTTCAGTGCCCAGCAGTACAGAAACAGATGCCTTGAACGGTATCTCTTCAACAGTTTCAAAACAACCGCTGCGAACAATGAATGAGGTGGACAGATTCCATTCTTCAACAAGTTCAGGTAGATTATTAAATTCAGTCATTTCAAATCCTATGGTATCACGCAGTGATCATCTCACTGCCTTTTTAAAAATTTTACTGACGTTATTTTCAGTAACTGACGAAATTTTTTCTCTGGAAATTCCAAGATACTCCTGACACTGCTCTGCAACAGAAAGAAGATCCGAAGGTCTGGAACCGCGAAAAACCGGAGCATCAGTTTCCAGAACTATGTGATCCTCTCCGGCATAAATCAGAGCTTCTCTCAGCCTGTTTGCATTTTTATTCAGAATCAGAGTTCCTATTCCGAGGTAAAAACCGGCATCCAGCCAACGTTTTGCCATCAGAGAATTGCCACTGAATCCATGAATAATTCCGGTTCCGGAATAAGAGCATGATTTCAGCATATGAAGAATTCTGTCATCTCTTCTGATACTGTGAATAAGAAGAGGAAGACTGCTTGTCCGGGCTATTTCAATCTGCTGTTCCAGAAGACTTTCCTGAAGGTGTTCCTTGTCGGCACTGCCGGCCGGCTCAAGTCCGCATTCACCAACCGCCACCGGATCCTCCGAATCCCTCCACGAAGACGAGGTGTAGGCTGGATGACAGCCCCAGCAGCAGAAAACATCCTGCTCAGAACACTGCCAGTCACAGAGATTAAAATTAATGTCCGGGACAATAAAACGGCAGATCCCTTCATCTCTGAGTTTTGGCAAAAAAGAAGCAGGATCCGGGATCAAATCCAGATGAATATGCGTATCTGTAAAGGTGTAATCAGTGCTCACGTGTGGTAAAGAACTGGATTTTCGGATAACGTTCCTGAGTCAGATTAAGATTAACCCTTGTCGGCGCTATATAAGTCAGATTATCTCCTCCATCCAGAGCAAGATTCATTTCACACTTATCCCTGAACTCCTGCATAGCCTTAGGATCATCACATGAAACCCATCTTGCAGTAGTAACATTAACCGACTCATAAACAGAATCCACATTATACTCATGCTTCAGTCTTGATACGACAACATCAAACTGAAGAACACCTACCACACCAACAATAAGATCATTGTTTATCAGAGGACGAAATACCTGAACCGCACCCTCCTCAGACAGCTGGATTAGTCCTTTGAGGAGCTGCTTCTGCTTCAGAGGATCCCTTAACAGGATACGCTTGAACAGTTCCGGTGCAAAATTAGGGATACCGGTGAAATGAAGTTTTTCTCCTTCTGTAAAGGTATCTCCTATCTGAATAGTACCATGATTATGCAGACCGATTATATCACCTGGATAAGCCTCCTCTGCCTGTTCCCTGTCTCCTGCCATAAAGGTAACAGCATCAGAAATAACGACGTCCTTGTCAATACGGACATGATGCATCTTCATACCCTTGGTGTAGTGACCGGAAACCACGCGCATAAAAGCAATGCGATCACGATGCTTCGGATCCATATTTGCCTGGATCTTGAAGATAAATCCGGTAAGAGGCTCCTCATAAGGATTAACCTCCCTTGTTTCAGTCTGTCGTGACTGCGGAGCCGGAGCCCATTTTGTCAGACCGTCAAGCATATGATCTACACCGAAATTACCAAGTGCCGTACCCCAGAATACAGGAGTCAGTTCTCCGCTGCGGAAAGCATCAAGATCAAACTCTGCAGAAGCACCTTTTACAAGCTCCATTTCCTCTCTGAGCTTCTGTGCGTAATCCTCGCCGATAGCCTTGTCAAGTTCTGGGCTGTCAATACCTTTTACTACCCTTTTCTCCTGAATAGTATGACCAAATCCCTGGGCATAGAGAACCATCTCATCAGTATAGATATTATAAACGCCCTTAAAATCGTGACCTGCACCGACAGGCCATGTGACAGGTGCACAGACTATACCGAGTTCATGCTCGATCTCATCCATCAGTTCCATCGGATCCCTGGTTTCACGATCAAGCTTGTTCATGAAGGTTATAACAGGAGTAGTACGCAGTCTGGCAACATCCATCAGTTTGCGGGTTCTTTCCTCGACACCTTTGGCGGCATCAATAACCATCAGACAGCAGTCTACAGCAGTAAGTGTACGGTAGGTATCCTCGGAAAAGTCCTCGTGACCGGGGGTGTCAAGCAAATTTACAAGACAGTCACCGTAAGGAAACTGCATAACGGATGTTGTAACAGAAATTCCACGTTCCTTTTCCATGGCCATCCAGTCAGATTTGGCAAACTGACCGGATCCTCCTCTGCCCTTAACCGTACCTGCACGCTGAATGGCATTTCCGAATAAAAGTACCTTTTCAGTAATGGTGGTTTTACCGGCATCAGGATGGGAAATAATAGCAAAGGTTCTACGTTTATTTATCTGTTCTGAAAAATCGGCCATAGCAATCTAACCTGTTCTAAAAATATGACTATTCTAACAGATCAGGAACAAAGGCTAAAGAAGATGCGATCTAAAACACATTTTTAGACACCACGGACAGCAGGATCCCAGATATATTTATGTAGCTGCAACTGGATCCGAACACTTTCCAGCCTCCTGGATTTAAGATAATCTACTATTTCCGCAGGACTGATTTTTCCAAACACGGGACTTGCAAAAATATGACATTTCGGACGGTACTCTCTGATAACATCAGTCATGGTATCAAGATCCTTCACGCTTCCAACTACAAATTTAAGGACATCCCAGTCCATAAGTCCTGTAAAACAGTTTTTACACATCATCCTTTCCATACCGGATGAAGGTGACTTGTAATCAACTGTCATGAAGAGATCATGAAAATGCTTTAATCTGAAATCCCTGTCCCATACAGCCGTATAATCACAGTGTCCGGACGTTTCAATGTTGATCTTATACTGCCGATCAAGCAGTTCACCCACCAGTATCCCGATATCATGCTGAGCCATAGGCTCTCCGCCGGTCAGAGTTACCATTCTGATCCCTGCTTCATCCAGCCAAGAAACGATATCCTGAACTTTCATTTCACGGTAATCACCGCCGGTACATGCATATCTGGAATCGCAGAAGGAGCAGTTAAGTGGGCAACCGTAAAATCTGACAAAACTGCAGAGATACCCCTGGCGGATACCTTCTCCCTCTATACTGGAAAACATTTCATTGACGAGCATGCTAGTCTCTGGTGTAGATCACCGCATTATTACGGGATTCCTTTAATTCAACCATATAGCATACAACCCTCTCATCAGTCAGTTGATCGCTGATCCAGCGGGAAATGTTTTCGGCCGTAGGGTTGAACGGAAGAACATCGTTAAGATAGGAATGATCAAGAACTCCGGCAATCCGGCGCTTAATTTCTGTAAAATCCATTACCATGCCGTTTGAATCAAGTTCGGATGCCTTTAAATATACCGTGAGATCCCATTCGTGCCCGTGGAGACTTGTACATTTGCTTTCATAGGGGAGATTCAGCCGGTGAGCTGCGGCAAAGGTGAGATGCTTTTTAACTGTGAACATTTATATTGGTCTCGGAAAATGTTGAAATTGAGCACGGTGATTATATCACGGGAGAAATAATAGAAAAGAATATTTCCAAAATACAGATTACAACCGGCTAAAGTTACAGGAGAAATCCAAAAAAGGACAATAAAAATGCCCGAACAACATGCATGACATTCATCTGTCACTCTGCTTCGGGCTTTCATTCTAAAAAAACGGTTTCTATGATCTCACCAGGTAATCGCCGGCGCAGATCCATTTATAGGTTGTAAGCTCTTCAAGTCCCATAGGTCCGCGAGCATGAAGCTTCTGAGTGGATATTGCTACCTCGGCACCAAGTCCGAACTGACCTCCGTCGGTAAATCTGGTTGAAGCATTGACATATGCTGCAGCAGATCCGGCACTGTTCACAAACTTTTCTGCATGATTGAGACTGTTGGTAAGAATAGAATCTGAATGCGACGCATTATGCTGATGCATATGATCGAGAGCTTCATCTACGCCATCCACCATCTTTATCCCCATAGCCATGGACAGCCATTCGGTATCAAAAGTCTTCTCGTCCGCATGCTCGAGCTTTTTGCAATCAAGTTTCTGCAGCGTTTCAAAGGACTCCTCATCAGCAGCTACGCTTATACCGTTACTGTTAAGTTCAGGAACCAGAAGTTCAAAAAGTCTATCCGCAATACCGCGATGAACCAGCAGTGTATCAAGAGCATTGCATGCAGACGGCTTCTGAACCTTGGAATTCATTATCACAGGAATGCTTCGCTTCAGATCAGCGGTTTCGTCTACAAAGATGTGGCTGATGCCGAAACCTCCGATAATAACCGGAATTGTGGATTCAGCACGACACAGTGCACTTAGTCTGCTGCCTCCACGAGGAATTATCATATCAATATACTGATCCATACGGAGAAACTCTGCAACAAGTTCTCTGTCAGTATTGTCAATAAACTGAACCACCTCCGGTGATACACCTGCACTTGAAAGGCCCTGTCTGATATGTTTAATCATCATCTGATTAGTTTCAATAGTCTCACTGCCGCCGCGAAGAACACATACGTTTCCGGTCTTTATGCAGAGCGATGCGATATCGGCGGTAACATTCGGTCTTGCCTCATAAATAACGCCGATAACACCGATAGGGATGCGTTTTCTTGTAAGTGACAGACCGTTAGGAAGAACCCTTGAATCTATGACCGAACCGACAGGATCATCAAGAGAGGCTACCTTTCTTATATCACGGATGATATCTCCCATTCTCTTTTCATCAAGACGAAGTCTGTCCAGCAGAACCGGACCTATACCCTTCTCCGCCGCCCTTTCATAATCCCTGCGGTTGGACTCAAGCACATCCTGCATATTGGTCTCAAGAGCATCAGCTACAGCGAGCAGAGCCTTATTTTTAACATCTGCGCCAAGAACAGAAAAACTTACAGCGGCATTTTTAGCCGCCTCGCCGATTTTTTTCAAATATTCGTTAATTTCCATACTTAAAGAATTCCCATGTTCATGATCATCAGACCACAACCAAATCATCTCTGTGGATCACTACCGAACCGTGATCAAACCCCAGCACCGATGATATATCCTCAGACTTTATACCTTTTATCCGCTCCAGATCCTCCGAGGAATAGCGGGTTATCCCCCTGGCTATTTCGTGATCATCAAGAGAACAGACTCTTATAACGTCACCCCGTTCAAAGGAGCCTGTGATTCTGCGTATACCTATAGGCAGCAGACTAGATCCCTTGTTGCGTATGGCGTTTACAGCTCCTTCATCCACAAGAGCATCTCCCTGCGGTTTCTGACCTGAAAGGATCCAGCTCTTGCGACGCTCGATAGGATTACTTTTGGCACTGAATCTTGTTCCGTGATGGTTGTTCCCCTCTACAGCATCGTAAATATATTCAGGATGTTTTCCTGAAACAATCTGAACCTCGATTCCGGACATGGTGGCAATAGTTGCAGCCTGAATTTTTGTTGACATGCCGCCGGTACCAAGTCCGCTGACACTGTCCCCAGCTATCGCTCTGATTTCATCCGTTATTTCATCAACTTCCCGGATAAGCTCGGCTTTCGGATCAGTTCCCGGATCGGCAGTAAACAGTCCATCTTGATCTGTAAGCAGAAACAGTACATCTGCATCTGCAAGCACGGCAACTCTGGCTGAAAGATTGTCATTATCTCCAACCTTTATTTCTGCCACAGCCAGTGCGTCATTTTCATTTACTACAGGAATAAAGTTATTATCAAGAAGTGCATTAACCGTATCCCTGGCGTTCAGATAGCGTTCACGATCCTGCAGATCAGCCCTGGTTAGCAGGATCTGTCCAACATATATCCCGTATATGCCAAAAAGTTCAGCCCACATATTAATCAGGTATGTCTGACCTACCGCCGCAAGCATCTGACGGTTCACCATATTTTTAGGAATATTCGGCTGACCAAGTGCATCACGTCCCGCCGCCTGGGCTCCTGACGTGACTACAACTATACGGTGACCTGCTGAATGAAGATCCGCAAGGATCCTGACTATCTCCAGAATATTCTTCTTGGACAGACTTCTGGTTCCCGCTGTAAGAATACTGGTTCCCAGTTTAACTACGATTGTTTTACTACTTCTGCCGGTTTTATTCATTTTCTGATTTCAAAAAATTTACCATACCACTGAATAATTTCATCATAAAAGTTCTTTGATGCCTCCACCAGATTTACCTTCTTTATTTCAAAAAACTCTCCACCGACAGAGGAATTAGCAAGCAGTTTAAGATCATTGCGATCACAGAAGGAATCATCAGCAAATCCTATGGCTGCAATAGGAACTGTAGTCTTTGATCCGAGAAGTCCCTGAACCTTCAGTGAAAACTGAGACAGTATAGGCTTGAGAGAATCCCAGTCGGCAACATCACGATCAATACGGTTAGCAATACTGCTCTTAACAACCACAGGAAGTTCATCAAGCACCCTGTCATCAACAAAGCATCTGTTAATAGCCGGACCTACGCATATCGCAGCCTTTATATACTGACTTCTCATATAGCACATTCTGGTAACTATATTACCTCCGAATCTGAAGCCCAGTGCTCCGATTCGTGTGCTGTCTATCATTGGTTCATTTTGAACAACATAATCCAGCACCTCACGATGCAGGATTGAACAGTCATAATCCAGAGCAAATGATTGATTCTGACCGCATCTCGGACTGTCAAGAGTAAGCATGGCCACACCGTGCGGAGCAAGACATCTGGTAAAGAGCAGAAAGAAGTCCGAAAACAGAGTCTCATAGGATCCCGCTGCTATAATCATTGGCACAGGTTCATCACTCTTCGGAAGATGAAGCCATGCCCTGATAGGAGTCTTATTGCCGTTGGAACATTGAACCGACAGTTCCTTGAATTTCACTCCGGAGGCTACAAGCATGTCGCGATAAGACTGAACAGCAATAGTCTGAGCCTTGTCCGCATTCTTATCTCCCTTGAGGTGAGGGTAACTGGCCACATTAAAACAGATGCGGGCGGCATTAAGCAGTCTGATGTACTCTTCATTATTTTCCGGTATTTTCTCCAGACTTTTTGCCTTGTTTACCAGCGATGTTCCCTGATGAACAAACTCATAGCACCAGTTACCGTCCCCGTACTTTTCCACAGTATCCAGAAGATTTTCACGACTGCGCTTGTTTTTTGAGGTGCTTATGGCACTTAAAGCATTTTCAAAAATTTCCAGAGGAAGTCCCTGAAGAATCCAGTAGGCTTTGCGACGAAGGCGAAACCATCTCGGAGAGTATGCTCCCGGACTTACCAGTGATTCATTTTTTTCCGGCTGTTCAATGGTTTTACAGCTATTGGAAATCATGGATGTTTCAACACTGGTTAACTGTCTGGCCAGCATTTTTTCTGTTAGATTGGTTTCTGAAAGATCTTCCATATTTTATCTCATTGCATAAATCTGCACCGAAATGGCGTCAAATATATTTTTTGCTATTTTAATGTAGCAAATCAAAAAATGCCACAAACAAAGAGGAACGAAATAAAATTAGCAGGAGAGATACTTTATGCATACAGTCTGCCCTTTTTGTACAGAGCAAAATAAGCCGGCAACATAAGTTTGATATCTGTTTTTCGCAACAGCTAAATTGAAAACTCAGAATCCGCTGAATCCTTGTCACATCTGGCTTTATCCTCATTTTTTCGGTCTGTAACTGTAAAATGATTCGACCCTGTTGAAATCAGGCAGGAGCCTCATCAAAATCTCATTGCATAAAAACCTCGATAACTGTATAAAAGATCATTAAATAAACCTGTGTACTGAAGGGCGCCGGATCACATTACTCATCCAGCGCAAGGTTTGCTGCTGAACCGTTTCAGCAGATCTTCAATTCATTTTTATGCGATATGGTATCAGGCTAATTCGCCAGGAATAAAAGCAGGCAGAAGACCAGGAACTGTACCGTTTGTCAAATTCAGAACATATTTATTGGAGTTATTATGTCAGAAGATAAAATAAAAATTGCAGTGCACAACGGTAACTTTCATGCCGACGACTGCGTAGCATACAGTATCATTTCTGCCATCTATCCGGACAATGAACTGGTCAGGACAAGAACTCCTGAAGTACTTGAACAGTGTAAATTCAGACTTGATGTCGGCGGTCGGTATAACGGCGAAACTGATTTTGATCACCACCAGAGAGATTTCATGGAAGCAAGAACTGATAATGACAAGATTAAATACGCATCAGCCGGTCTCGTCTGGAAGCACTTCGGAGAAGAATACATAAAAGCAAAATCAAAAGAACTGTCAGTCGAACAGATTACATTTATAAAAAATGAAATAGATTACACTTTCATTCGCTACGTAGATGCCAACGACAACGGAATCAACATAGTAAGCGAAGAAATACCGAGTTTTTCTAAAATTATATTTCTGTTCAACTACAGATTCGGATATATCAATAACTTCGGCTTCATCCGCGGAGCTACTCTGGCAGCAGACATAATCGACGGAATGATCGAACAGCTGACAAAATACCTTGAATCGGAAAAGGTTGTTATGCAGGCTCTGGAGGAAAACGGAAACAAACCTATTCTCATTCTTCCTCAGAAGGTAGCATTCCAGGATGTAATCAACAGACACTGGGATCAGTTTATAAATATACAGCTTGCTGTTTACCCTGAAACTAACTGCGAAAAATGGCGGATTAAATCATTAAACGATGATCCGAAGGATCGCTTCAGCAATCGCTGCAAAGCTCCGGAAGCATGGCGCGGCATCATGGACAGTGAACTGGAAAAGGTAACCGGCATAGCAGATGTTGATTTTGTTCACCCTAACGGATTTACAGGCGGAGCAAAAAACAAGGATGCAGCCATACAGATGGCGCAGAAATGGTGTGAAATCGTAAGCTGTCAGCAAAACAGCTGAAAGTTCTGACATATCTGCACCTTTATGCACGTTGTCATATCAGCGTGCGTAAGTCAGGAAAGAACACAGAGATCCTCGCTCTATGCAAACTGTCCGTGAATGCAGCACCTTGCCGCTGCATGGACAGCAACTCAGTTACATCACCTCTTTCCCGTTGATACTGAGTTTACCGTTTTCAAAAAGTATCTGATATTCAAGAACAAGTGCACCAGGATCCCTGGCATAGGATCTGATCATTCTGGCATATTTAAGCGGGAAAATTTCGTAATTTAACAGAAATCTGCTGTCAATAGTGTAGATTCCCCTTACAACAAGATGATTAAGCAGATTTAGATAACCGGACTTCCGCAAATCAGCATCCGGCTTTATTGAAACAGAATTTTTCAGATCAACATTTGCATCCTTGTAGACAAATCGCAGATCCACTGTGGCAGTTGTTGTATTCGTAACTGTACCCAAAAAATCCTTATCATCGGTCAAGGTTCTTTCTGACATGACGCAACCAAGTAATTTCCTCACCGAAGACTTTTTGTCCTGGCACTTTGATAAAGACGATGAAAAATTGAGATCCTTAACCTTAAAAACAAAATCCAAATTCTTTGCGTGGTAAAAATAATCCGCAGCATTAAATTTAAAATCATCAAATGTTATGCGAAAAGCTCCGTCGTAATAATTATTCGTTCCGCTCGCAGAAGGAACAAGATCGATATGATTAACCAGGTTGCTGAGGGACAATATTTCTTTTACCCGTTCCCTTGCCATTAGTTTATCGACAGATAATTCGCTACTGATCCCTGCCTGTGCAATAATTGCACTGCTTCTGTATCCTCTCAAGAGAAAACCGTCATCATTCTTACCGTCGCCGAAAAATAATTCATCAAAAGAACTGCCAAAACGGTACTTAGTCGGTTCAGCAGAAAACACCTCTATCCCGGCTGTAGCACTGCCGTTTTTCCATTTTACCGCCACATTGGAGTACGTTAAGGCTCCATCGCCAAACTCAACACCTGCTTCAGCCCGATCATGAACACCATCGTAATGACATTTTACACTGTCAAACATAGTCCTGATCTGCTTCTTCTGCTCAGCCTCCATACTCAGGGCATCGTAAAATTTTGGATCAATGGAAACAGAAGTATCAACAGATCCAAAGCCATACGAATTTCTGAAGACTACCGGAAATTGCAGACTGTCTTTGTAATTAAGCATATAGTTAACTGTATCTGCGAAAAAGCCGTCACTTTCAGTTCCAAGATAGGTAATTTTCAGAGGGATACTGGCATCACTGATATAACTCTTAACACGATTAAAATGATTATCATAAACATCCCGACTCGTCTTTTTTGCATAATCAAGCCCCCAGTAGCCTACACCCGCGGAACAGACCGATGCAAGCACCAAGAAACCAGCACCGATAAGTTTAAAATTCAGTGTCCTTCCTGGGCGGTTTTCCGGCGATGCATTTTCCGGTGTCCCTGTATTGTTCTGATGTCCAGGATCCTCTGCTTCTGTATCATTGCTTTCAAAATCGTTCATGTCTGCTCCGACAGGCGAGCCGCTTTTCTTCCTGCAGGTCACAGTTACTCTGTTCATTCAAAAAAAGTGTTTGTCGAATATGTTCCGAGGAAAGAAAATGCTCAAAAATGAATATGGTATAAAAAGAGTATGCGATCCTTATGGTATCGTCAACACAAAACATACCGTGAGTTCAGCCATTTAGGATCACTTTACCAAAATTAAAAAACGCCGGACAAAACCGGCGATTTTAAAAAGAACTGCCAAAAGACAGATTCAAAAAAAATACTCACTGATATTAAAACAGAACTGTTAAAGTTTCTTGCCGTTCACTGTCAACTTTCCATCCTTAAATTCTACATGGAAGGTAAGAGTTGATGCATTCGGATCTGCAGCGTAGGCTTTCAGTACTGGCTCAAGATTGCTCAGCTTGTACTGCGGCATGACAAATACTGCAGAATCAACGCTGTAATCTGATACGAGCTGTAAAGCTGTGATCAGTCCCATAGGATTTGAAAAATCAGCTCCTTCCTTAAATGAAAGATTATTCTTTAAATCCACATTTGCACCACTGAGATTTGCAGACAGATTGAGAGTTACAGCTGTCTCTCCGGTCAGAGATGTCACAAGGACAGACATCTGTTCATTCTTGTCTAATTTTGCAATTCCCTGATTAATGCAGATATCAAGATCTGTCTTCACACCGATGCTTTCACATTTTTTCTTGATTTCTGAATAGTTCAGATTTTTTAAATTCAGCTGAACCCTGGCATCCTTTACATCGTACTTGGCAGCATCCTGCTCCATTTTGAATTCATCAAGAGACATTTTAAGATCAATATCATACTGCTCCTTCTTCCCGTTTGCAGATGCCCCAACCGATGCATTGCTTGCAAACTTCTTAAGAGCAAACATATCCGAACCGTCTCTGAAACTTATTTCATCAATCTTTGATTCACCGGTACCGGTATCTGAAGAGGTGTTCTTTGAAAACGCTGAAACGCCAGCAATCCTTAATCCGCCCTTGGACTTTGCATCTATCACAAATTCCGGAAAGTTTACTTCAGTGGAGGATAATCTAGGATAATCAGAAACGTTGTCCAGTTTTACTGCTATCTTTCCTGCCTTCCACTTTATGGAGACATCATCAATTGGAAATTCGCCATCCTTCAGGGTAAACTCGGACTCTGCCTTGTCAGAAACAACGCTGTAGCTGGTTTTAAATCCGGAAACGAGTTCCTTTAAAACAGCCTTGCCCTGATCTGACAGTTTCATTCCGTCATAAATCTTGTCATCAAGAGAAATTGTGCTGACTACAGAACCGAGACCGTAACTGTTGTGAACATGAACAGGAAACGAAGCACCACCTTCTTTCGATGACAGCTCATAGGTATGAACAGAGGATGAAAAACCTGACGATTCACTGCCCTTGTCTTCAATCTTAAGAGGGATCTTATAGTCTCTCAGAGCCTCGTCCACCTTGTAAAAATTCTTCTGGGCCAGAGATTCACCAGTACTTTTGGTATAGGCAACTCCACCTACATAAGCACCGGCACCCAGAGCAACTGCTACACCAGCAATAACTAAAACCTTCATACTCATTGAAATGAATTCCTTGTTAAAAAAAATATGCTAACCACTTCATCCTGTTTCTGCTGTCAATCCTGATGTCTAAAAAAGCATCAGACACAACATTTCAATAAACAGGGCGGCGGATATATGCAAACCGGAAGCAACAACCTGCCGGTGTTAAACGGTCTGTATATTCTCAGATATCATAACCGGGCTGTATTGTAACAATTAATTATTCACAGATAAAGGAATCGAGACAAATCTCACAAAACGAAAACGTCCGATATTCTGTCAACTACCCATCACCTGAAGGAAATGGGCTTGTAACTGCCCAGCCGTCGTAACGGATGTTACTCCTGCGGCCTTTAACCCCGATAGGTATTACTACCTAAAGTGGCGTTACATCATAGGGTGGCTGACAGCACCCTTTACAACA